>OBDA01000173.1_pt1 | contig 12669 bp, 11 predicted proteins | sample 1503151 | NCBI WGS metagenome assembly OBDA01 (sample SAMN01760947, study PRJEB22395) | human gut metagenome
GGCTTTTATTCGGTTGATATGATGGTAGCGTGTCCTGAAGAAATTGCTTGGCGAAATGGTTGGTTAAATAATTCTGATTTGAAATCATTAGCAACTAATATGAAAAATAGTTATGGTTCTTATTTAACAAAACTAATTTTACAATAAATAATTATGCAACGAATAACATAATACGTATGAATGATAAAAGTATTACACCATTAATTTCAGTTATTACGGCTACATTTAATTCTCAGCGTTTTATTCTGGATACTTACAAAAGTCTCCAGGCGCAGAGCTATAAAAACTGGGAATGGGTCGTTACCGATGATGCCTCAGAAGATAAAACGGTAAGTATTTTAAAAGAGTTACAGTCAAATGATGACAGGATAAAAATATTTATTAATGCTGACAACAAAGGAGCTGCGTGGAGTAGAAATAATAGTATGAAGGAAAGTAAAGGTCAATATTTTGCTTTCATTGATAGTGATGATCTATGGCATCCAGAGAAGTTGTCTAGGCAAATAGCATTCATGGGTGATAATATTGATTTTTCTTTTACCAGTTATGAGTTGGTAGATGTTGAAAATAAAAAATTAAATAAAAAGATAGATATTACACCTATATTACCTTTAACTTATCATCAGATGTTAAGGAAAAAAGCTACTTTAGGTTGTTCAACTGTTATATTGCGTGTTAGCGCTTTTCCTGATGTTCGTATGCCGGACTTAAGAACTGGACAAGATTATGCTACTTGGTTAAAAATACTTAAAAGAGGCACAAGAGCATACTTGCTTCCTGAGGTATTAACATCTTATAGAATTGTGAATGGTTCAATATCAAGGAATAAATTTAAAAAAGCATTAAGGCAATGGGAAATTTATAGAAAATATGAAAATTTGAGCTTTTTATATAGCTGCTATTGTTTTTCCCTTTATGCGTTCAGAGCTGTAGTTAGGTAAGAAAATGAATATAAATTTAATTGAACTTCAACAGCATGGTGATGAGAGAGGGGCATTAGTATCTCTTGAGTGTAACAAAAATATCCCCTTCGATATAAGACGTGTTTATTATATATATAATACAAATAAAAATGTTGTCAGAGGTTACCATGCACATAGAAAGCTGAAACAAATGGCGATTTGTGTGAAGGGCTATTGTACTTTTACTTTAGATGATGGATTTGAACGAATATCTATTAAATTAGATAATCCTGCGCAAGGTTTGCTAATTGAGTCTTGCTTATGGAGAGAAATGTCTGATTTTTCAGAGGATTGTGTGTTGTTAGTATTAGCAGATGCAGATTATGATGAACTTGACTATATTAGAGAATATGAAACATTTAAAAAGATTGTTAGGGGGATAACATGATTATGCATAAAGGAAAAACAATATATCTATCCAGTGTCACAGTAGATATCGAAAGCGCACGGAAGATAGTAGAGCTAAGGAATGGCGATGTGCAAAAAAAATTTTTAAATCCCACTAAGAATTCTATCGAAGATCAACTTGAATGGTTAGGGAATTATTTAGAAAGAAATAAGAATGGAGATGAATTTTATTTTTTTATTAAACGGATTGATACTGATGAGATTATAGGAACGGTTAGGATATATGATATTAAACGTGATATAGATTCTTTTTGCTGGGGTAGCTGGATCTTGAATGAGCGTAAAACTCACACCGCTGCATTAGAAAGTTATTTACTGATAAATAAATTTGCGTTTTATCATTTAAACTATCAGAATTCACATTTTGATGTTAGAAAAGATAACAGTAAGGTAATTTCATTTCATAAAAAGACAGGTGCAGTTATAACAGATGATGACGAAATGAATTATTATTTTCAGTATACAAAAGAAAAATTTGAAAAATTTTCCTTAAAATATAATGGGCTTATTAAATGAAAAAAATAGACTTCCTAAATCTAAAAATGATGAATCAACCTTATCGAGCGGATATACTAAATGCAATAACTAAAGTTGTTGATTCGGGGTGGTATATTCAAGGTGAAGAAGTCAGAAATTTCGAACATGAGTTTGCATCATTTATTGGTTCGAAGTATTGTGTCGGTGTTGCCAATGGCTTAGATGCATTGAGCATTACCTTAAAAGCATGGATATTATTAGGCAAAATTAAAGAAGGGGATGAGGTAATAGTTCCAGCAAATACATTTATTGCAACTGTATTAGCTATCACCCAAAATCATCTTAAACCAATATTTGTAGAACCAGATGAAGAAACATTCAACATTAATGTTGATATGATTAGAAATGTCATCACGGAGAAGACTAAAGTTATTATACCTGTTCATCTTTATGGGCAGGTGGCAGAAATGAATAAAATTCGTGAATTAGCTGACCTTCATGATCTGTTGATTTTGGAGGACTCTGCGCAAGCACATGGAGCCATGTATAATAACCTTAAGGCAGGAAACCTTGGTGATGCAGGCGCTTTTAGTTTCTACCCAGGTAAAAACTTGGGGGCATTAGGGGATGCTGGTGCTGTAGTGACTGACAATCAAGAGCTGGCAGAAACTATAAGAGCAATTGGTAATTATGGTGCACATGTAAAATATAAACATGATGTACAAGGGGTTAATAGCCGTCTAGATGAGATTCAAGCAGCGATTCTACGGGTTAAATTAAAATATATAAACAATGAAATAGAATCTAGAAGAATAATAGCAAATAACTATTTAACAAAAATAATCAATCCAATTATCAGATTGCCTAAAATAGATAATAATGCAGAATTATCACATGTATGGCATCTCTTTGTTATAAAAACAAATGAAAGGAATAAACTACAAGATTATTTAGCTAAACATAGTGTTCAAACATTGATCCATTATCCAATTCCTATACATAAGCAGTTAGCGTATAATAATCTGAATACATATTCTTATCCGATAACTGAGAAATTACATGATGAAATATTATCACTTCCAATTGGTAGCTTTTTATCTATTGAAGATGCTGACTATATAGTATCATTAATTAATGAATTTGAATAGATTATATGCGCATGTTAAAAACCGGGTTATTAAATTTCATATCTGTATTAGTCAAAGTTATAACTGGTTTATTTCTAAATAAAATCATGGCCCTTTATGTAGGGCCAGCTGGATATGCACTAGTAAGTCAATTCCAAAATGGAATTAATTTTATTACAACATTTGCATCTGGCGCAATAAACACGGGAGTTACAAAATATACTGCAGAATATGCTAACGATAAGGGGAAAACCTCTGATCTATTTAAATGTATAACCTTGTTAGCTATAACATGCTGCTCATTCTTCTCATTAACAATAATTGTTTTTTCTGAATATTTTTCGTTAAAATTATTGGGCACTATTAATTATAGTGGTGTAATTAAATGGTTTGCTGCGACGCTATTTTTGTTTGTTGCAAACTCCATATTGGTTTCAATTATAAATGGTTTAAAGGAATTTAAACTTTATGTTCTAATAAATATATTTGGAAGTTTATTCTCACTGTTGTTCTCAGGAATATTAATCTATTTTTTTAATTTAAAAGGAGCTCTTATCGCATTTGCCACAAATCAATCAATTGTTTTTTTTATGACGTTTTATCTTATAATTAGTAAAAAGATGGTGTCATTAAAATCTTTCATTGGCATGCCGTCAGATTTTTATTTTATTAAAAAATTAATACAATATGCATTAATGGCTATAGTTAGTGCATTTTGTGTTATATATATGCAGATTATTATTAGAACATACATCGCGAATCATTTTGGATGGGTGCAAGCAGGTATTTGGGATGGTGTCTGGCGTATAAGTTCATTATATTTAATGTTAGTCACCGTTCCTCTAGGGGTATATTATCTCCCAAGGCTTGCAGAACTACATACTAAGTCGTTGCTTTTAAGAGAGATTAAACAAGGATATCTGTTTCTTCTTCCAATTATAATTATTTCAGCTATTATAATTTATTATCTTAGATATTTTATTATTGAATTGCTTTTTTCAAAGTCATTCGTATCTATGGGGGATATTATTGGCTGGCAGTTACTTGGTGATATATTTAAAATTGGAAGTTGGCTACTTTCTTACATTATGTTGAGTAAAGCATTAACGAAGACATATATTATTACAGAGATTACAACTGCATTACTTTTTTTAGGCGGAGTACACTATCTTTCGCCTTTATATGGTTTAAAAGGTGTTACTCTGGCGTATTGTATAACCTATTTTTGTTACTGGATTATGATGATAGTTGTAATAATTTCTTATTTTAAGGGGAACTTCAGAAATGAATAGCTTTAGAATATTGCTCGTTGGTGATTTTTCTGGAGTCCATTCAACCTTAAGGGAGGCATTAAGGAAGAAGAATTTTGATGTAACTCTTATTTCTGATGGGGATTCTTATAAAGATTTACCATCAGATATAGTATTTGGAAAGGTGACTAAAAATAATGATAATAGAGGCTTCCTGAAAAAAATATGTAATTATGTATTAACCTTGCTGGGTGTTAATGGTATCGGTGTATATATCAAGAATAGATATAAAATAAAACAATTATCTAGTTTTGATGTAATTCAACTTATAAACCCTCAGCCATTTCAAGAAATTGGATGGCTAATAAATTTGTATATTATTTACAAACTGAATAGAAAAACAAAAAAAATGTATTTGTGTGCTCTAGGTGAAGATTACTATTGGGTGAAATCATGTATTAAAAAGCGGTTTAAGTATAGTGCTTTAGATAATGTCCCTGGTAATAAGAGAAAATACAGATACTCTCTCAAGTTTTTAAAGCTTTATTATAAAGTGCTAAATGATTATTGTGTTGCTATTTCAGAAAAAATAATACCAGGCCTAGTAGACTATAGAATTGCCTACGAGCATTTTGATAAGTGTACTGATGTTATCCCACTACCGATAAATAAAAATTTTGTTACTACAAAGTCTTTATCGTTAAAAAATGACGATAAGATTGTGATCTTCCACGGCTGGCAAGTTGGTAAGGAATTAAAAAAAGGGAATTATATCTTTGATAGGGCTATAAAAAAATTACAAGAAAAATATAATGAACAGATCGAATATGTTATTGTTAAAAATGTACCTTATGATGAGTATGTTAAGTCTTTTTCACGTGCGCATCTTTTCATTGATCAGTGCTACAGTTACGATAAAGGAGTCAACGCATTACTCGGAATGGCTGCGGGAAAGGTGGTTTTTAGCGGCTTCGAACCGGAGGCAAAACGATATTATGAATTTTTTGATGATAAATACACACCATTAATAAATGCTGTTCCAGACGAGGATACTATTTTTCTTCAAATAGAAGATTTGTTATTAAATAAACAAAAAATAAATAATATTTCAGCAGCAGCAAGAGAGTTTATCCTACGTTACCATTTGTCTGAAGATGTTGCTGATAATTTTCTGAATGTTTGGGGATATGATATCCATGACTAAATTTTCCCTTGTCTTATGCACTATAAATAATAGGAAAGATATCCCAAAATTTATCGAATCATTATCATGTAATATTCATGAAAAAAAATTTGAAGTAGAGTTAATTGTTATAGATCAAAATACATTGTCGATTGCGGATTTATTTTCTGATATAGCTGAAAGAGTGACTTTAAAATACTTTAAAGTAGATTTCAAAGGGTTGTCACGTGCAAGAAATTATGCTTTAAAACATGTTTCAGGCGATATTGTATGTTTTCCAGATGATGACTGCATTTATACACAGAGTCTACTAAAAAATATTTATGAGTTATTTGCATATAATAATCATGTTGATTTTATCAGCGTTAATACTAAGGATCCCATTGCAGGGGAAAAAGCACTGGTCAAGCTACCTAAAAGCAAGACTAATATTTCATTCAAGAGTAAAAATTGTGTTTCATTTACATTATTTTTCAGGCGCGAAGTTATAAATGCTGTTGGTAGATTTGATCAAAATATGGGGGTCGGAGCTGGCACTAACTATGGTGCAGGAGAAGAAAGCGACTTTGTAGTTCGGGCCCTTTCTTTAGGTTTTAAAGGTCTGTACTATCCTGACTATTATGTATTACATCCAGCGAAAGAAAGCCATCCAGTATTTGATGATATTATAAAAAATAGAATGTTATCATATGGTGGTGGTTATGGATATTTTTTACAAAAAAATTTTTATCGTCAAGGCCGGTTTTTGTCTATCAAAAATATTTTCGGTGTCTTTTTAAGGCTAATTAAATCCTTACACTCAAAAGTTGAATTTCTTAAATCTTTTTATTTTACTATTGGTTTTCTTAAGGGCTTCTTTAAAAAATGAAAATAGATATTTTACTATCGACTTATGGAGACCGTATTTTAGGTATAAACCGTCTAATTCAGTCGATTGATTTTAGTAATTGCAATTTAATAATTGCTCATCAATTTAAAAACAAAATATCATCTCAAGCAAAGACCTTTATTCAAAAGCTTTTGCACGAAAATAACAATATATCATATTATCAGTTAAATAGTTTTGGCGTGACTAAAAGCAGAAATTTTTTGATAAACAAAGCAAAAAGTAATTATATCGCATTTTGCGATGATGATATATATTATTTCCCGAATGCAATTTCAACTGTCTTAGATAAGATGGAACATGAAAATATTGATGTCGCGACTTGTATGACTATTACTGATGATAGCAAACCTTTGAAAAATTATGCATCAAGGGACTATCACCATAATAAAAGAACAATATTAAGAGTTGGTACAGTAGAGATAATCTGTAAACGTGAAAGTATTTTGAAGACTGATTTATTTCCAGAGGACATGGGGGCTGGTGCTTTATTTCCTCTGTGTGATGAGCCTGTTTTTTTAAATAATTGTTTAAAACAATCACTCAAGGTTCAGTTTTTAAGTATACCTCTTTGTTATCATCCTAATGTTTCTTCAGGTAGTAATTTAAATAGATGCTATACCATTGCAAGAGGTGTTTGTTTCAGACGTATATATGGCATGCCTGCATTGCTATTGATCTTAATATTTTCTTTGAAAATGAAACTGAAGTACAGGAAATTAGACTTGCTAACTTATACCAAATCTCTTTATCGGGGGTATAATGAAGGCAAGTAGCGTTTTGACACCATATCTTAATTGGTTCTATGGATTTCTGTGCTTTTTGTCACTTTGGCCTTTCTTTTCATGGAAGTGGCCTGCGATACCAGTATCCTTTATTGCAATTTGCTTTTTTTTATTTTTATTTGATCTTTGTTATATTAATAAATTAAAGGTGAATAAAAAGATATTCTTAATTATTTTTTCAATTCTATTTGTTTTGATTCTTTTTATTCTTCTTCCTGGAGGTATTCCTCCTTGGTTTAATTATTATTCTTTGTTTTTATTTCTGTTCCTATTGCTACCTAGAAAAAGAATATTTGAGATATCTTTGAAGTTCCGTTCTATATTTATTTTTTCTTTATTACCGGGGTTGGTTATCTATGCGTTATTAATTATAGGAGTTAAACTGCCATATGGTATTCTTGATGCTCACAATGAGCTTAAGGATTCATTGGGAATCTATTATCGTGATTATATTGGAACTGTAGCTTTGTCGCATTTAGTTTTAACAGTAGGGGACTCAACTATTATACGATTTTCTGGAATGCTTGATGAACCTGGGTTGTTAGGAACAATTTCAGCACTTCTACTGTTAGCGGATAAATTAAACTTTAAACACAAATCAAACTATGTATTGTTATTGTCAGGAGTGATAAGTATATCACTTGCTTTTTACCTATTAATTTTAATGGGGCTTATCTTTCAAACACGGCGTAAAATTATTTCTTTAGCAATAGTGTTCCTTATTGGCATAGCTATATACCATAGTCCTTTTTATGAAAATTTTTTGCAAAAAAGAATTTCTGACAGTGAGTCGGGGCTTGTTTTTAGGGATAATAGAATATCTGATTGTTTTAAAGAATATTACACTGCATTTGAAAATGATAGTGAATTAAATCTTTTTTTTGGTATTGGTAATAATGCGCATTTAAGGACTGGCTGTGATGTATCATCATATAAGATGTATATATATGATTATGGATATTTAGGTTTTATTACAATCGCTTTATTACAAATTATGCAATATATGATCCCAATTATGGGGGGGTATGCGTGCAAATTTTTGAAGGCATCATTCGTTTTTATTTGTTTGTTCATTCTGTCTTACTATCAACGCCCAATTTTTTTTAATCTAGCATTCTCCATGATTTTTTATTACTCAATTTTTACTTATTTGAAAACGGTCGGCATATCTGCTACTAATAAAAAATAGTTTTTGTAAACTATGAATTAATAAGTTTATTACTATCCATAACCGCCCTGCGGTGAACACCCCCTGACAGGAGTAAACAATGTCAAAGCAACAGATCGGCGTCGTCGGTATGGCAGTGATGGGGCGCAACCTTGCGCTCAACATCGAAAGCCGTGGTTATACCGTCTCTATTTTCAACCGTTCCCGTGAGAAAACGGAAGAAGTGATTGCCGAAAATCCAGGCAAGAAACTGGTTCCTTACTATACGGTGAAAGAGTTTGTTGAATCTCTGGAAACGCCTCGTCGCATCCTGTTAATGGTGAAAGCAGGTGCAGGCACGGATGCTGCTATTGATTCCCTCAAGCCATACCTCGATAAAGGTGACATCATCATTGATGGTGGTAATACCTTCTTCCAGGACACCATTCGTCGTAATCGTGAGCTTTCTGCCGAAGGCTTTAACTTCATTGGTACCGGTGTCTCCGGTGGTGAAGAAGGCGCGCTGAAAGGTCCTTCCATTATGCCTGGTGGGCAGAAAGAAGCCTATGAACTGGTTGCACCGATCCTGACCAAAATCGCCGCAGTGGCTGAAGACGGTGAGCCATGCGTTACCTATATTGGTGCCGATGGTGCAGGTCACTATGTGAAGATGGTTCACAACGGTATTGAATACGGCGATATGCAGCTGATTGCTGAAGCCTATTCTTTGCTTAAAGGTGGCCTGAATCTTTCCAACGAAGAACTGGCGCAGACCTTTACCGAGTGGAATAACGGTGAACTGAGCAGCTACCTGATCGACATCACCAAAGATATCTTCACCAAAAAAGATGAAGACGGTAACTACCTGGTTGATGTGATTCTGGATGAAGCGGCTAACAAAGGTACCGGTAAATGGACCAGCCAGAGCGCGCTGGATCTCGGTGAACCGCTGTCGCTGATTACCGAGTCTGTGTTTGCACGTTATATCTCTTCTCTGAAAGATCAGCGTGTTGCCGCATCTAAAGTTCTCTCTGGCCCGCAAGCGCAGCCAGCAGGCGATAAGGCTGAGTTTATCGAAAAAGTTCGTCGTGCGCTGTATCTGGGCAAAATCGTTTCTTACGCTCAGGGGTTCTCTCAACTGCGTGCGGCGTCTGAAGAGTACAACTGGGATCTGAACTACGGCGAAATCGCGAAGATTTTCCGTGCTGGCTGCATCATCCGTGCGCAGTTCCTGCAGAAAATCACCGATGCATATGCCGAAAATCCGCAGATCGCTAACCTGCTGCTGGCCCCGTACTTCAAGCAAATCGCCGATGACTACCAGCAGGCGCTGCGCGATGTCGTTGCTTATGCAGTACAGAACGGTATCCCGGTTCCGACCTTCGCCGCTGCGGTTGCCTATTATGACAGCTACCGTGCCGCTGTTCTGCCTGCGAACCTGATCCAGGCACAGCGTGACTATTTCGGTGCGCATACTTATAAGCGCATTGATAAAGAAGGTGTGTTCCATACTGAATGGCTGGATTAATCTGATTTAAATCAATTAACCAACACAAGGCCCGGAGAAACCCTCCGGGCTTTTTTATTATACAAAGCGGCAGGTTATGGCCTTTTTTTATAATTTATGATTAAAAAAGCGATATAATACAGAGCCGCACAGCAGGATCGCTGTCTTGACAGTTCAACCGCATCAGCGTTAAAAATCCCGCAGTAGATGAAGTTGTGGTGGTGGACTAATGACCACTCTAAATGTTTAACCGGAAGAAGTCAGAGCTAATGAAAATAACAATTTCAGGAACAGGTTATGTTGGTCTTTCAAATGGTATTCTGATTGCGCAAAACCACGAAGTGGTTGCACTGGATATCGTTCAGGCCAAAGTGGACATGCTTAACAAGAAGCAGTCACCGATTGTTGATAAGGAGATTGAAGAGTATCTGGCGACTAAAGATCTCAATTTCCGCGCTACGACAGATAAGTATGACGCGTATAAAAATGCCGATTACGTTATTATTGCCACGCCTACCGATTATGACCCGAAAACAAATTATTTTAATACCTCAAGCGTGGAAGCGGTCATTCGCGATGTGACAGAAATTAATCCCAACGCGGTAATGGTGATTAAATCTACAATTCCGGTAGGTTTCACCAAATCAATTAAAGAACGTCTGGGTATCGATAATCTTATTTTCTCTCCGGAATTTCTCCGTGAAGGTAAAGCCCTTTACGATAATCTCCATCCTTCACGTATTGTCATTGGTGAGCGTTCAGAACGCGCAGAACGTTTTGCTGCGTTGTTACAGGAAGGCGCGATTAAGCAAAATATCCCGACCCTGTTTACCGACTCCACTGAAGCAGAAGCGATTAAACTTTTCGCTAATACCTACCTGGCGATGCGCGTAGCATACTTTAATGAACTGGATAGCTATGCAGAAAGTTTAGGTCTGAATACTCGCCAGATTATCGAAGGCGTTTGTCTCGATCCGCGTATTGGCAACCATTACAACAATCCGTCGTTTGGATATGGTGGTTATTGTCTGCCGAAAGATACCAAGCAGTTACTGGCGAACTACCAGTCTGTGCCGAATAACCTGATTTCGGCAATTGTCGATGCTAACCGCACACGTAAAGACTTTATTGCCGATGCCATTTTGTCACGCAAACCGCAAGTGGTGGGTATTTATCGTCTGATTATGAAGAGCGGTTCAGATAACTTCCGCGCGTCTTCCATTCAGGGGATTATGAAGCGTATCAAGGCGAAAGGCGTTGAAGTGATCATATACGAGCCAGTGATGAAAGAAGACTCATTCTTCAACTCTCGCCTGGAACGTGATCTCGCCACCTTCAAACAACAAGCCGACGTCATTATCTCCAACCGTATGGCAGAAGAGCTTAAGGATGTGGCAGACAAAGTCTACACCCGCGATCTCTTTGGCAGTGACTAACATCTTGTTATCAGGGCGATTTTCGCCCTGATTCTCTTATGCTCCCTTTGTAATAATTCATTATTTTTATCATTTATCCTATAGCATTCATGGCGATTATCGCTAAACTATGGCGACTTAAAATTATTTCGTCCGTTAGGGTAATGATGAGAGTAGAAAATAATAATGTTTCTGGGCAAAACCATGACCCGGAACAGATTGATTTGATTGATTTACTGGTGCAGTTGTGGCGTGGCAAGATGACAATTATCATCTCTGTCATTGTCGCTATTGCCCTGGCTATAGGGTATCTGGCCGTTGCCAAAGAAAAGTGGACTTCTACAGCTATCGTTACTCAACCTGATGTGGGGCAAATCGCTGGTTATAACAATGCCATAAATGTGATTTATGGTTCGGCAGCGCCGAAAGTGTCTGAGATCCAGTCGATGTTAATTGGTCGTTTCAGCACGACATTTTCTGCATTAGCAGAAACGCTGGATAATCAGGAAGAACCTGAAAAACTGACCATTGAGCCTACCGTTAAAAATCAGTCATTACCTTTAGCGGTTTCTTATGTGGGTGAAACACCTGAAGGTGCGCAGAAACAGCTGGCGCAGTATATCCAGCAAGTTGACGACCAGGTAAATGAAGAACTGGAACAAGACCTGAAAGACAACATCGCGCTGCAAATGAAAAACTTGCAGGATTCTCTGAAGACCCAGGAAGTGGTTGCGCAGGAGCAGAAAGATCTGCGTATCCGTCAGATTCAGGAAGCGTTGCAGTATGCGAATCAGGCGCAGGTGACAAAGCCGCAGATTCAGCAGACACAGGACGTAACCCAGGATACTATGTTCCTTTTGGGGAGCGAAGCGCTGGAGTCGATGATTAAGCACGAGGCGACTCGTCCGTTGGTGTTCTCATCAAACTACTATCAGACTCGTCAAAACCTGCTGGATATCGACAATCTTGACGTTGATAAACTTGATATTCATGCTTACCGCTATGTAATGAAACCGACGTTACCTATTCGTCGCGATAGCCCGAAAAAGGCAATTACCTTGATTCTGGCGGTGCTGCTGGGCTGCATGGTTGGCGCGGGGATTGTGTTGGGGCGTAACGCTCTGCGTAATTACAACGCGAAGTAATCTTTTCGGTTTTAAAGAAAATGGGCAGGGTGGTGACACCTTGCCCGTTTTTTTGCCGGATGCGACAACAACATCGCATCCGCTTACCCCGCAACTCACTGATGCCGTTTACGCAGGTTCTCAATCACCGTCGTTAAGTCCAGATCCTGATCCTGCAACAGCACCAGCAGGTGATACATCAAGTCAGATGCCTCGTTGGTCAGCTCAAAGCGGTCATGTACAGTCGCGGCCAGTGCGGTTTCCACGCCTTCTTCGCCCACTTTCTGCGCAATGCGTTTGGTGCCGCTGGCATACAGTTTGGCAGTGTAAGAGGTTTCCGGGTCGGCAGATTTGCGTTCGGCGAGCAGTTGTTCCAGTTGATATAGGAACAGCCACTG
>OBDA01000177.1_pt1 | contig 12559 bp, 14 predicted proteins | sample 1503151 | NCBI WGS metagenome assembly OBDA01 (sample SAMN01760947, study PRJEB22395) | human gut metagenome
AGGGTGCCACACGTATTTCACTCCCGCTTTCTCGCGGTAGATCTTCTGCTTTATCGCTTCTGCACTGTTATCCTCGAACGCCTCGAATACTTTCTTATAAAAGAAGCTATGTACGCTCTGCATCTCCTCACAGCTTGGACGAAGTTCTTTGTATTGCGGGAAATCGTTCAGGCCCGTTTTCGAGCGCAGCGCCTTCTGCGTGTAAAACTCTCGGATGCTGTCCGTCGCAAAGCGGTTGTTATATATCTTATACGTGCAGATATAATATTTGCCCTTATCCGTGATTTGCTCTCCCGCCATTTCGTTCGTTATACGCACCGTTCCCACATATACCGAATATCGGTTGAAGATCTTCTCGTAATGTCGATATAATATCCTGTATAGCTTCTTCATGAGATACAGGAAAAGCGTATTGTCTCCGCGCAGGTTTCGGATCCGATAATAAATCCTGTCGAAAAAATTCGTCGCTATCAGATACGCCGCTTCCTCTATCGCAAAGCCCGGCATTACGATTTTCGCCTCCGACATTTTCTTGATCATCACGCTGTCGCAAAGGTCTTTGTTATCCGCTCCCAAAGAGTCGGGCCTCTGGTCGTCCATGAACATTCGGAAAAACGTGTAATTGTCTACCGTCGCTGCATGACCGCGCATTTTGACGTCTAATTCAAACAGATCGTTTTTCTGATTACAATCGGGATCGTTTATGCTCCCCGTTCTCGTGTGCTGGTTCCCGCGGTCTTTCGCTACCTCCATGATATTGATAATTCCGACTTCCAGACCGTCTTTATATTTGCCCTTGTCGTCGAACACCTTTCCCAGACGCATTCCGTCCTCGTCTAAAATGTGGGAATAGGCGGAGGGCTGCTCGTCACTTGAAAAGAAATCTTCTATAAACAGCGGGAAATTCCCGAAATCCACTCGCCCCGCGTCCGTTCGGATCGCATAGTTCCCAATCAGCAGCGGCGTCGGCGATGCATAGATCCAATACAGCTGCGCATACGCTTCCAGCGCCTCGAAAAGGTCTACCGTTCCCAAGCCCGCTTTATACGTCATTCCGTTTTCGGGGTTGTAACCGAACAAAAAATCTTGATACGGATAAGCATATTTCCGGGAAAGGATTTCCAAAAGTCTTTTTCTTTGGCGGCTATGTAACCCGCAGCCGATTTTCAGATACCCGATAAACCGCCGTACTTTCGCCAACGTCGGGAAATATCCCGCCGCTATTCCTTCTTCCAGATACTTTTCGAGCAATATCCACGGGAAAAACGGGAACTGCATATCCCGGGCTTGAAGTTTTTCTTTCGCCTTTTCACGAAAGATTGCTTCTTGGGAGAGCGCCATATCCGTGATCATCGTCGTCTTTTTCGCACGCTGCTTCCCGACCACGAACAGCGCGCCCGGGTACGATTCCAAAAAATCTTGATTCCGCGCCTCGTAGCCCCGCAGCCGCTGCGTTCCTATGTTCTTTCGGATCGCGTCGAAGATCAGAAATCCGACTACCGCCCAGCTCCACCATGGCAGGAAATTTATTGCCACCGTCAGATCCATCGCCAGCTTTGCAATCTGCGTAAAGATTCCCAATGCGTCAAAACTCACCGCGAAATAGAACACGAACGCAAAAAATTCCATGATAATCGTCAATACATTCAGGTTATACGACCAGATTAACCCTGCGGCCAGAATATAGCCTCGATGTTCGTTCAGGAAATCTGCATAGCTTTTGAAAAATGTTTTGCACCTTCCCCACGTCGCCGCTTCGATTTTCTTATAAACCCGCAACGGTTTTGTGTCCGCGTTATAATTATTGTTCGGCCGCCTGTATGAATTTTTGATTAAAACCCACAACAGAATAAGCACCGGGAGAATCAGGATCGCCGCTTTTGAGAACGTCGAAAGCCCTTTCGACAGTCCCAGAAAAAACGCCTCCGCGTTCTCTTTGGAAATCAGAGTTTTCCCGTAGGCTTTCAGGCCCGTTATAAACTCCGACGGCTGAAACGGTAATACTTCCGTCGCGTTGTTCGGGATTTCCCCCACCGTCGGCGTTATAAGTCCTTCAAAGCCTGAAAGCTGCGTGAAATAGTACGCTACCGAAAGTCCGAAGTCCTTGAACGATTGAATCGTCCGGAAGAATACCGCGCGGAAATAAAAAACAGAAAACAGCAACGAGCCGACCAGCACCGCCGCGCTTACGATATGATAAATTGTCCGGCGGTCTATTCGCCGTCTCGTTTCTTTTTTCATTTTCAAAATACCCGCTTAAACGTACTTACCAGATACAGCACCGCCAAGATTATGGCGACATATATCACGATTCGCAGTATCAGTTTTAGTATTTTCAACATTTTTTGCCCTAACCTATTGACTTTTTCCGATTTTTTGGGTATAATAATAGTACAATCGAAAGATTGTGACAGACAGGCGGGCATATGTTGCAGATTTATCTGCGTTCGCTGCCTGTCTTTTTTTGTGCCTTTTTCCTCTGCTTTTTATAATTCCGGATTTTACTTTTCACGTTAGTAAAATCGGAATTTTCAAATTGCATATTTTTAATAGGTTTTTTACTGTAATTGTTTTTCTTATCGGTAATTATTCCGTTACGGACATATGCCGACTGTTTGTCTCCTTTCTTGGGATTTTGTTTTAACGGCATATTTTTCTTTCCGAAAGTCTGCTCTCCGTGCGTAATTCCTACTGAATGATATTTTCCGGACTTTTCCTCAAATACATAATTCGGGTGTTTTGTCTGATTGTTATACCGAAACTCATTTCTTGCCGGACTGTTATCCCGCTTTAATTTTTTTAAGCGATTTTGCAGCGCGGCGATCATTCGTTCCAGCAGCGCAATTTTCTCTTTTTTCGTTTTTGCTTTTACGGATTTTTTCTTACCCGCCGTTTTACTTGCGGCGGGCTTTTTTGTGTTCTTCTTTTGTTTGCTCATTTCTTTTTTCCTTTTTCTTTGTGGACGTTGTTTTCTTCACCGTTTTCGCTTTTTAACGGCATCGGATATACTCTTAATAATCCAGCCAATGAGTTTGAAGGGAAGCAGAATCACCCAAACAACCGCCTTTATTACGTAAGGCAGAATCGGCATAAAGATTATGAGTAAAACAATCAGAGCCAAAACCGCCAACAGGATTTTCCACCAATCGGGTTCTTCCGTTTCTTTGCTCGGCGTATAACCGCTGATATGGTCAACAGGCGAAGAAACCACGGGGATTACCGTATATACGCCTTCTTTGTTAAACGTAAATTCGAGAATATCGAAATCAAAGAATTGTGTACCCTGCCGCAATTCGCCTACTCCGTTATGGTGCGTTCCGTATTCGCCGCTATTGATTTCAAATACGGATAAATCTTCCGCCCAATAATCCGTAACGGCATAGCGGAATAAAAATACTTCGCAATCCTCTTTTACGGAATTGTAATAATCCGTGAAAGTCTTAACGTCATCGGGGTTAATGAATAAGGTATTCGCTAAATCGGATTGAGCCATGAGTTCAGATGTAACCATTTCTATGGGTTTTATATCCCTGTAACTGTCGTCGGTCGTAATACTGCCGAAACCGTAATCCCAAAGTTTATCCCACCAATTATGGGTATCGTCATAGGAATGAATATCCCAAAGGTCATCGGGGTTGCTTATGTCAAATTCCCGCAAGTTATAACCGCGAGTACGTCCTTCGTCCACACTGTCGTCAAACAAATCCGCGCTGTAATCCTTGTTGTTAAATTGCAAATGTCCGTTTACGTAACTTTTGTTATACGTTTCAAAATAAGTTTGCAGCGTTTCGGGGAGCAGAACGTAATCATTTACATCAACGCCGCCCGTATAAAAGAGCAGGGGCAAAAGAGTGTCTATATCTTCGGAGGTGGCGGAATGATTAGGATTGTCTCGAAGGTCAGCATTCCAAGACCATTGATAACGAGATAAAGAGGACGTTACAGAATAATCTGCATTATACAACATCCAGCCGCGAGTTCTGTCGTAATCTTCGGAAATTTCTACACCGTTCCATTTGAGAAGCTCGTTATAAATTCTTTGGTCGTCAATAACGATAGCGGGGCGGGTTTTATATTCCCACCATTCCGCTTTTATCCGCTGTAAGGTATAACCGTATTTTTCCAAAACCTTTTTATCGATAGCAAAGAACACGGAATTGATTTGATTTTGGTGGTGAGCGCCCGCGGAGGACGAATTACTGCGCCAATAGGTGCGTTTGTCCACGCCGTCCGTTTCTCCCGATAAGTCGAGCCGTATCGTTTCCAAGTTACGGACAGCGCAAGAAAGATTGCTTTCGGCGGTTTCGTCCGCACCGTAACCTTTGGCATAGCCCGTAAAAAGATATGTACCGCCGACCGTATATTCCGTTGCGTTCGCGTTACCTTCCGTAACCAATTCCACGCCCGAAATGTCGTAACGCCGCTCGTTACTGTTTACCCGTTCCGCTATCGTCTTTCCGTCCGCGCCTACATGGTCTACGACGCGGAATTTATAGAACAGCCGCGCATAACTTGCGCCTTCGGACACAGAGCAGAACTGTAAATCGAATTTATCGTATTCGTCGGGAATAAGATTCCCGTCGCTGTCCGTCGTCCAAGATACGGCCAACTGTACCTTATTCGCGTTGCTGTCCGTATCGATATTCAAGGCTTGCGGATTATAGAAATACAGATACAAACCGTAATTCCCGCGCGCATTGGAATAAAAGGAATAACAATATTCCACGACGTTCATGATTTCAGGGTGTTTTATAACGCCCGTACTGTCATACGGATAATCATACAGATTAAACGGTTTGCCGTTAATCGTTGCGCCCGTCAAATCGTCCATGACGTTCGTTTCATCAAATTCCAAAGCCCTATTGCTTTCGGCATAAGCGTAAGGGGCGGACAATCGCCCGCCCAATATCGTTACAATACATAACACACAGAGGAGAAACAGCGATAAAAACCGTTGAAAATGTAGTTTCAAAATTTTTCGCATTTGTTCACCTCTCAAAAGATTATTGACGGCGGATCAAGCGTAATCTTTAATTCGGTAAAATTGAACCATAGATTCACCGTCGTTTTGTCTACGGATACGGTTATTACAAAATAACAGAGTTTGTAGTTTAAGTCCCCTTGTATTTCAATATCGCCGCCGTATTTCATTTTTACCGCTTCTTCAACCGTAAAGTTTTCAGGGATAGAAAGCGTAAAGCCGTCCGCGCTTTTTTCTAATCCGAATACTTCCGAATAATCGTTTTGTTCCTCGTTTGTACCGTAAAATTTTTGCGGTTGACCGTCATACACAAAAGTAAAATTATTCGCGCTGTTTGAAGTGATTTTTACGTCAAAGTTAACCTCGCCGCCCGTCAAAGATTTTACGGCAAAGGATTGCGGTTTATCCGAGGGCGGAAGATATAAACTTCCGCCGTCCGAATCTGCAAGATATTTTTCACCGTCGTATTCTACGTAGTATGTTATGCCTTGATTGCGCAAGACGAAATAAGATATACCGCCCGCTATACCGAGTACAAGCAACACGACAAGAATATACGTTATGATTTTTCCGATTGTGTTTATTGTGCCGTTCGCTTTACTCATTTCTCACTCCTTCTTTGCTTTTATCAAAAAATAAAATGGTCATTATCTAATGTAATATCGGTAACTGTAATTACAAGAGATTCAGCATCAAATTTTAAGTTTATAGAGGTCTCTCCCGAATGATAAACTTCTTCTTCATAAGTACAAGAATATTCAAGGGTAAACGTTGCATGCGTATCTTGATATTCGCCGGCCGCTAACGTAAACGCATTATTGAAATTATCCCGTACCTTCATTTGTGTGAATTTATCCCCGCTTGATTGCGCAAACGTAAGGAAAGGATTCATATCCATGATTTCAAAAATCGACGTCTCTGCATTAAATTCATATCTCGCTTGCTCATAATATTTTAACATACTCACATAGCTCGACTGCATTTTTGCCTCTACGGCGTCCTTAAATCCTTCCGTAAGCGCGAAATCTCCGCCCGATATAGTTAATTCGCTGTCCAAGGTTCCTACACTATATACAGGCTCCACTGATACCGTATACTCCGTTTGCCATTTTAATTCACTTGCTGAAAACGTTGCACTCAAACTTTCAGCCCGTTTAACATAATCACAGGTCGCCGTTGCCGATATATCTGGATTGGCTCGTGAGGTCGCCGTTACCACAACAGGCTCGCCAAAGGCTTGTTTACATTCGACTGTCGCCGTAACCGCTCCGTCTGTCGTCGGCGTTATTGTTACGTAATCCGTTACCGTTTTTCCTGTCGCCCATTCGCTGGAAGGATTTTTGAAAGCCACCGACCAATCCAATGCCTTATTTGTTGCGTTCGATGGTGCTACCGTCGCAGTTATCGTATAGGCTGTATCTGCCATAGGAGAAATCCCGTTCGCCGCATAATCTTCTTTGGCGATCTTCGCGCTCATCAGCTTTACGCCGTTTCCCGTGCTTTCTCCGATGACCGTTCCGCCCGACGAAGCCTCGTCTTTCGGATCTTCCGGTTCCTCGACCGTCGGTTCGTCCTCGCCCCACTTATAATGGTGCTGCAATAAGCCGCCCGCCACTCCGCCAAGCAGTATCAGCACCAATCCCAGCGCGATACCACCGATTACCTTTTTGCCCGTTCCTTCCTTCTTGTTGTTTGACATTTTTCTTTTCTCCTTTTTTCCCTTTCGGGTTTTTTACTGTTTTTGGGATTCCTCCGCTCGGCGGCCTAAGGAGGAAAACCGGGCCGCCGTCGGAGGATTAAAGGGCTTTTTTCTCACTCGTTTACCCTTTGGGGCGGGATTTACGCACCCGCTATACGGTAGCCGTAACTCTCTACTGCTGGTTTTCAAGCGTTCCCTTCCGCTTGGGGCGGGACTTTTCGGCTTTCGCCAACGGCGCCCGCTATGCCGATAATATGATAAGGATATTTCTGTATAGGCTTCTTTAATTCGCTTCCGAAAGCTCGCTATTCAGATTTATTATCCTGTTCAGATATTCGATCGCTTCCGACAGTCTTTCCTCCGCGTTCGTCAGCGCGTCCAGCCTCTGCACTGCTTTCGCTCCCGACGGACTGTAAATTTTTCCCGCACTCATACTTTCTATTACCCACGCCGCTTCGTCTATTTGAAACAGCAGCCGCGTGTCCTCCAACTGCAACCGATCCCGCAGCGTCTCCGTCTTGTCTCGTTTCATTTCCCGCGTCCCCTCTTGTTCTTGGCAAGCCGTTTCTCGATCTTCTCCGCCCGGCGGCTGTCACGCTGGCCCGTATGATAACCCGCTGTCGCCGCCTCCCGCGCTCCCGGTACTCGCGGGATATTCTTCGCCGCGTTGTAACCGTCATGATAACCCGTATCGTATGCCGCATCCAGATCCGCGCGGTATGCCTTCGCCTTTGCCGCCACCTTGTTCCCGGCCTTCTTCGCCGCGGTTTTCACTTTCCCCGGCTTTTTCGACGTTGCTACTTTCTCCGACATCTTCCTGTCCTCCTGTTCGTTTATTTCTCTCGGCTCTCCAAACGATATTTCTTCCCGTCCGAAAACTTCACTACTTTTGTTTCCGTTTTATCCCGCCTCTTCATTCTCCGCATCCTCGATCGCTTCCTTTATCGCTTCGATTGACTTCGTCAGATCCTGCACCTCGTACCAATACGCTCCCACCTGCACGAACGCCCCGTCTTTCGTATTCTCTTTCATATCCCGCAAGACGGCCGCCGCATACCTCAACTCCGACAGCCTTTCACTCCGTCTCTTGCGGGCGGGTACGGAATACTCTTCATATTCTTCCGCATTTTGCAATCTTTTCTTTAACGTCCATAACTTTACCCTATTATCGTTCTAACTATATTATACTCTATCTTCCGCGGAATATTTATCCTTTACAATATATTTCTATATTACTTACATTATATTTTGTTGCAATTTACTTTTCCGTATGATATAATGTAAAAAAATATTCTTTTATTGTAAAATGACTTCTCGCGTAATTTACCTTATTGGGAGGAAGTATTATGAAAAAGACTTTAATTAGTGGTGTTGTAGCTTTAATTGCTTTTATATCCAGTTTATTTCCCTACCTCCGAATAGATGCGCAATCTCAATCGTTTATGTTTCATATACCTACATTCAGCCTATATAGCGCGTCGGCTGATACGATTCAGCGGGGCGAAGTCACATACGCTTTGGACAGTTTCGATCCAAACACTTGCAAGGTGACAGAAAAATCCGTCTATCACATATCCGCGACGGAAGGACAAACCTTGGAGCTTTCCATTCCGTTTGTTTCTTCGGCTATCGACGTTCCCGATTTTGACGTACAGGTAAATGGAGAAGCCGTAAATGGAACAATTCGTTACGGGGAAAAGTTCGTACACTATTCGGACGATTTTGATTTGAACGTGGCTTTTGAAAAAATTTCTTCCTCTGAATTGGACGCTTCTATTATAGGTACTCTTTATATCTTTACGCCTCAACAAGATACCTTTACTCTTGAAACAAAGATTTCCCCCAATCAAAACGTTATTTACCAAACCTCTAACAGTCATACAGGCTCCGAAAATTCCGAAACGTTCTCTCTTACTATGAATAACGCGCTCTCCCTTTCCGAATACGTTTTTTTCGTAACCAATGGAGACTTTGCGAAAATTTCCGTAATAGGGGCAGAGTACGTAAAAGAAACGCTATCCTGCAAGGCGTTTATAGATCGCTATTATGCAGCATATAAAGAATTTTACGACGAGTGCGGCAACCCGCCCATTAAGTTTTTCTATTCGCAAATGGATCGCGTGTTGAAAGGACAGTCGAATTATTCGTTTGACGAAATTTTTTTTGAATCTTTTTCCGGGTTTAGGTTCAATACGTTTCAGTTCCGTATTTGTGCTCCCGATAGCAAGTTTTCCGTTACCTATACTCTATCAGCGCAAATACAAGTCAATCATCTCTTTTCCCCCGCCGTTTACCTCATAGAACAAGTACGAACGGGGAATTATCCGATTAAATATCATCTCTCCTTAAACGCTCTGTATCCCTACTTACTTGAAAGCCATGGGATGATACAACAAAAAGAAAACGACTATATCCCGGAAGCCCGCCCGCCGGGCTTCCTCGTTTCTATCCTTCCGCCCTCCTTCCCGCGGTGGTGCTTCCCGTTCCGGCACCGCCGCTTTTCTTTCTTAAATAAGAAAAAAGTTATAATCATTATATTACTATCCGAAAATGACACCTTACTATCCATTTTTGAGACCTTTGAAAATTTTACCCTCCAATTTTGAAACTTTAAAAATCTCATTTTCGGAGGGTAGGGATATAAAAAAATATCCCGTCCCTTCTTCGGGGGCGGAATACCTCTTTTCTTTCACGACTATAAGCGCGGATTTCTCCACGCTTTTATTTTTTTATCCAATTCGCCCAGACTTTACACCCGCCGTAAAGTCTATATCTTTTAGTCGCTTTCTCCATTCCGGGTAACAGTCGCAATACGTTCCGTCCTGCTTTATTCCCGTATCTGAACATTTCCGACATTTATATCTCGGCAACACTTCTCCCAACTCTGAAAGCTCCGTTTCGGAAAACCCGAACGCTCGCGCCCGATCCGTGATGGTGTTCCAAAGAATTTCCCGACGATTCTTTATCTCTCGCCGCTTCGCCTCGCTGGTCTCCCTGCTTTCCGCAACATCGAGCTTCCTGCGCTCCCGGAACGCCGCCGCATACTTCCCGTCCAATCGCAACGAGCGGCTGCGTTTCTCCGCTTCCCGTTCCGCTTCCGCTCTCAGCTTTGAGTAGTAGCTTTCGCGCTCCGCTTTTTCGTTTATCCGTCTCACGTTCTCCGGCAGCTTCTCCTCTTTCCCGCTTTTTCGGAAAGCCTTTCGGACTGCCGTCACTAAATCTTTATCCGCCGTATATTTGAAGATTGCCGCGCCGTTCAACGTGTCCGACGTTTCTTCCCGTTTTATCAGTCCCGTTTCTGTCAATGCCTCTATCGCTTCCGAGACCGTAGTCGTCGATATTCCCAGCGTTCGCGCTATATTCCCGATCGAGCCTTTATATCCCTTTGTTTTCGGATTCAGGCTCCAACTCAATATATAACTCGCAATATCTGTTTCATTTTGCCGAAGATACCTTCTCCCGCTTCGGAAGGTAAATTCCGTAGTATAGAAAAAGGAAGGCGTGATAATAAATCCGTCCGAATCCTTGGCGCTCTCGTCCGTTTTATATTCCGAGCGCGTCCCGTTCAGACGTTTTATCAGGCCTTTTTCGTTTAATCTTTTTATCCACCTTGCGACAGAGGAGCGGGAACAATTTAATACCTTTGCCATTTCCGGGTATGTTTCTTCGCAAGTCTGTTTCCAGCTGCATTCCCCGAAAATCCGCCCGAATACCGCTTTCCCGAGCGCGGCAAAGCCTGCCTTTGCCATTTCAGCAAAATGCGCGTAATACCGTTTCGTGTATGTAAAGTTTTCGGGTATCGACATAGCTCCCATTTTTTAATCTTCCTTTGTCCGTTCAGACTTCATTACCCCAGCAATCCCAGCCGTCTGTTTCTTCTCTGGCGAACAGCTCAATAGCTGCCCCCCCCCCGACAAGTTTTCGGATTTTCTCCCGCACTTCCGCAGGCTTCTCCGAATGTCGCCTACGTGGGGAAAATATCAGTTGACTGATTCCCGCGTTCTCACGCTTCGGGTGTCCTTTCGTTCCCAATAAACAACACTCCGTATTCCCCCGCGTCCAATATCCCAAACCTAACGCGCACGACTTTTCCAACAATTCCCCTGCCGTCATGATTCGGTATTCGTTTAAGTTCGTTGTCGGGTTCAGCTTAATCCACTGAAACGCGATTGTCTTATACTCAAAGCCCCACTCCGGGAACAGCCGCAAGGCGTCTTCTATCGTCGGATATGTAGCCCATATAAACAACACCGCATCTCTTTCCGCCAATGCCGGAACGGGCAGCTTCGCAAGCTCTGAAAACGTCATTGTCGGATAATGATTTTTCGCCGCTCCTCGTCGATTCCCGCATCGGTAAAACCATGGCGGATCCGCGTATAAAATTTTATACCGCTTCTCCGGATTGTATATATCTACTTTCACTTTACTTGTTTCTCCGGCTTTTCCTGCGTTCTCGGCTTCCTTGGCCGCGACCGAAGCCCGCCTGCTTTCTCTGCCTCCTCCAACGCCGATTTCAATTCCGCTCTCTGCATCATCACTCGCGACGGATCTTCCGCCGGTTCCCTCACAAATTCGCTCGCCTTACGCCGCAGCTCTTTATATGCCGGATATTTCCCCGGATCTTCCGGTGATGGCGCATACTCTGAAAGTTGCGTCAAAATATTTTTCAGCCACTTCTGAAAAAATCCTATTTCTTCCCGCACTACCGACTGATAGCAATATATCCGTATCACTTTTACAAGCTCCTCATAACATTCCTTTTCTGTCGGAGTCTTGCTTTTCGCTCTCAATATCTCTTTCATTTTCCTGCCTCCTCTACTTCATCGAAACAACGTTCCGAACGGTTATCCTTGATCACATAAAATTGCTCCCTTTGAAATTTTGCATAATCTTCGGCCGCGTCCATCCGTCCGATTATCCCACGCAATAAACAAATGCTCTTCTCTAAATTTTCGCTCGCTGTCTGGATTATTTCAACCGCTTTTTCAATTTCATTCCTTTTCCCGTTCCGCTCGTTCCTCATCTTTTTCTTTACCTCCAAATTACTCGTTTTGTGTCTTTATTATACTACTCATTTTGTGTCACGTCAAGAATTTCGACTCAAAACGTGTAATAATTTTTATATGATGACTTGGAATGAAAAATTGAGAAATGAACGTCTCAACAAAGGCTTGTCTCAAAAGCAAGTAGCTGAACAGTTACAAATATCACGGACTTGCTATGCAAATTACGAACAGGGAACTCGTGAGCCCTCATTAGATGTTTTATTACGTATTTGCGATTTTTACGATATATCTGCTGATTATCTTATCGGTCGAACCGACGACTATTGATTTGAGCTTCTATAATTTCTTCGGCTGTGCAATTATAGAGTTTTGCCAAAGGAATTATCAGCTCAATATCTATCATTCTGATTCCCTGCTCATAATTTGAGTAAGTGGAACGTGCTACTCCCAACACCTCCGCGACTTCTGCGGCGGTGTTTTTATTTTGCTCTCTCAGTTCCCGTAGTGTGGGACAGTCTCTTTTGTTCATTTCAGGCGCCTCCTTTACTTTACCAAAACGGCGTTCTGGATCGACAGTTTCCCGTTTTCCTTTTTCAGAATTTTATTTTTTATCATGCGATTGACCGCTTTTCGAACCGTATCGCGATCCAAATTCAGGGATTTGGCAATCAGATTGTAATCGACAAAGGCGGCCGAATCCTCGCCCAGATGCAGAGATATAACTCTCAATATCTGCGCCGACGTCGCGTCGATTTTCGTTAAATTTTCGATTTTGATCGCCCTTGTCATAATTTTTTCCTCGATTTTGTCCCTGTGGCGAGGGGCGCCCCCTCATCGGCGGACGCGAACGCCGCCTCTTGCGGGGGAATAAGA
>OBDA01000179.1_pt1 | contig 12538 bp, 8 predicted proteins | sample 1503151 | NCBI WGS metagenome assembly OBDA01 (sample SAMN01760947, study PRJEB22395) | human gut metagenome
CAACACCTGTACCGCAATCGTCACCCATGTTACCGAATGCCATTGACTGTACGTTAACGGCAGTACCCCATGAATAAGGGATATCGTTGTCACGACGGTAAACATTTGCACGAGGGTTGTCCCATGAACGGAATACAGCCTTAACTGCGCCCATGAGCTGTTCCTTAGGATCGTCAGGGAAGTCCTGACCGATTTTCTCTTTGTATTCAGCCTTAAACTGGCCTGCAAGCTCCTTAAGATCGTCAGCTGTAAGCTCTACGTCATAAGTAACGCCTCTCTCAGCCTTCATCTTGTCGATGAGCTCTTCAAAATATTTCTTACCTACTTCCATAACTACATCGGAATACATCTGAATGAATCTTCTGTAGCAGTCCCAAGCCCAACGAGGGTTGTTTGACTTCTTAGCGATAACTTCAACAACATCTTCGTTAAGACCGAGGTTAAGGATTGTATCCATCATACCCGGCATTGAAGCACGAGCACCTGAACGAACTGAAACGAGGAGGGGGTTCTCCTTGTCGCCAAACTTCTTGCCTGTGATTTCTTCCATCTTCTCGATGTACTCGTTGATCTGAGCCTGAATTTCAGCGTTGATTTCTCTGCCGTCCTCATAATACTGAGTACAAGCTTCTGTTGTAATTGTGAAGCCCTGTGGTACAGGAAGTCCAAGACCTGTCATTTCTGCAAGGTTGGCACCCTTACCGCCGAGGAGCTCACGCATGTTAGCATTACCTTCTGTAAAAAGGTAAACCCATTTGTTTGCCATAACTGGTAATCCTCCTAAAAATAAATTAAGATATACGGCTGTGGCAGACTTACCCCTTGGTAAAACCTGCCTGCTTGTATAAGCCTATCGAATATTATAACAAACTTTGGTCAAAATAGCTATATTTTTTTCAAACTTTTTTCTTATAAAAAACGAGTTTTATTTTCGACAATATTGTATAAATCGTTTAAAATGCCTTTTTTTGCCCGAATTTTGTAATTTTCTCTTGAAATTTGTGATTTTTGTGAGATAATATTATGGTATGAACGAGTGCCTTGTGACAGGACTGTCTGCATCTTTGTTGTTTTGTCACAGATAAAAGGAGAAGAAATGAAGAATTGTGCCGTTATCCTCGCAGGCGGCGAGGGCAAAAGAATGAAATCCGACAAACCGAAAACATTGTCGGAGGTGCTCGGCAGACCGATGCTCTGCTGGGTTATGTCGGCTTTAAGGAAAGCCGGTATTGATGACATCTGTGTTGTTAAGGGCTTTAAAAAAGAGTGTGTCGAAGAGTATCTTTCAACCCTCGATTTTTCCGTTGAAAGCGTGTTTCAGGCTGAAAGACTCGGAACAGGTCACGCTGTGATGATGGCAAAGGATTTCCTTAAAAAGCACAGCGGCAATGTTGTTATTCTCAACGGCGATGCTCCGTTTATGGACAGCAAGACTATTGAGGATTCCCTGAAGGCTCATATTGAGAACGGTTGTGCCGCAACGGTTATTTCCGCAAAGGTTGACGATCCGACAGGTTACGGCAGAATTGTCCGTGACGAAAACGGAAATCTGCGTGCAATTGTTGAGCAGAAAGACGCCGATGAGGAAACTCTCAAAATAAATGAGGTAAACTCGGGCGGATTCTGGTTTGATTGTCAGCTTCTTCTTTCGGTTCTCGACAGAATCAAGTCGGATAACAGCGCAAAGGAATATTATCTTCCCGACGCAATCAAGCTTTTGCTTGAGGACGGAAGAAAGGTCGGAGCATTCACGGCTCAGTGCAGTGATACGGTTCTGGGTGCAAATGATCCGGCTCAGCTTGAACAGCTTAACGAAATTGCAAGAGCAAAGGGTTACAGCTGTTAATTGCTCGGTTAATCATTGGTAAACATATACTACACACATTAAAATTCAAAGGAGTTATTGCAATGAATTTTCACGGTAAGGACATTAAAATTTTCACCGGCAGTTCAAATGTTGATGTAGCTCAGGGAATTGCAGGCAGCCTTGGAGTTCCGCTTGGTAAGAGCGAATGTACTCAGTTTTCTGACGGTGAAATAGCGGTTTCTCTTCAGGAATCTGTAAGAGGCAGCGATTGCTTTATCGTTCAGTCAACTTGCACTCCGGTAAATGACAATTTAATGGAAATGCTTATTATGATTGATGCCATGAAGCGTGCTTCCGCTGCAAGAATTACAGCAGTTATGCCATACTTCGGCTATGCAAGACAGGACAGAAAAGCTAAGGCAAGAGATCCGATCTCGGCTAAGCTTTGTGCAGACATCATCACCTGTGCAGGTGCTGACCGTGTGCTTACAATGGATCTTCACGCAAATCAGATTCAGGGCTTCTTCAACATTCCTGTTGACCACCTTCAGGGTGCATCACTTCTCGCAAACCATATGAGAGAGAAAATCGGTGGCAACAATGATGATTATATCGTTGTATCTCCCGACCTCGGTTCTGTAACTCGTTCAAGAAACTTCGCTTCAAAAATCGGCACAGGTCTTGCTATTATCGACAAGAGAAGACCAAAGGCTAATGTTTGTGAGGTTATGAACATCATCGGTGACGCTAAGGGTAAGAAGGTTATCCTTGTTGACGATATGATCGATACAGCAGGTACTCTCTGCAATGCCGCTAACGCTATTGTTGAAAAGGGCGGTGCAACAGAGGTTTACGCTTGCGCTACTCATGCAGTTCTTTCAGGTCCTGCAATCGAGAGAATCCAGAACAGTGCAATCAAAGAAGTTGTTCTTCTTGACACAATTCCTGTTCCGAAGGAAAAGATGATTGACAAGTTCACAATTCTTCCTGTTGCTCCTACATTTGCAGAGGCTATCGCAAGAATCTACAACGACAAGCCGTTCACAGCCGCTTTCGGTTGATAGGCGAACAATTTAATTATGTGAATAAACAGGCGGGTTTTAACTAACCCGCCATTTCGCTGTTTTACTGCAAATTTTTCAGGAATAAAACGGTACAATATGTGAGGGTGATTTAATTTTGTTTGGTATAGTTTACGGCTCCGATTCAGATAACAAAATAATGAACAGCTTTGTCGATGAGTACGAATTGTGGTGCAATGAGGGCAAAAATCCGGATATTGCGTCAATCGACCTCGACTTTGCGCTTGACCTACAGAAGAAAAGACTTGACGAAAAGGGTGTAAAGATTCAGACCGCTTTTACCGATAAGGAAACGGTGAAGAATGAAGTCCCCATAAATGCTTGTACTGCCTACGATATGGGCGAATGTAAGAGTAACATTGCGACAAAGACTTATGAGGTTACGGAGAAATACTTTAAAGACGGAAAGAAAAAGAAAAAAATCAAGGACAGATTTTTCTTTTACACAATGATTACAAGGCTTGAAAACCAAAATTCCGAGGTTGCGTGTTCGTGTCCGAACTGCGGTGCGGTAAGCAGTGTAAGAGAGCTTCTCAACGGTTGTAAAAACTGCAAAACTCGCTTTATTATGGACGATTTGTTCCCGAAGGTTACAAACTTCTACTTTGTAAAAACCTATTCGCTTGCGAACAAGTCAACGAAAAAGGTGCTTGCTCCGTACCTTCTCGGCGGAATTGTCGCCGTTGCGGCATTTACGGTATGGGTGGTTGTAAAGGACGGAACTTTTGATCCCGCAACCGCAAATATGGTCTATGAAATCGGCGTAAGAGCAATCCCCGTACTGCTCGGCGGACTTTTGGCGGGGTACCTTGCATGGGCATTAAAAACGCTTTTCGGACTTTTTGTCGGTGCGGCAAAGAGCATTCCTATGATAGGTCCGCACTTCAATTGTCAGAAAAGACTTCCGTGGCTTATGAAAGAGGTTAATCCCAACTTCTCATATGAATACTTTATCGGCAAGGTGCTTGCTTTGCTCAAGATTATGATTTTCAGCGATGATTACACAAACCTCGCAGTCTATGAGGGCAATCCGATGAAAAATTCTTTCGGAGATATTGTTGACATCAAGTACAGAGGAGTGTCAAAGCTTAATTCATTCAATGTTGCAAACGGCTGTTGCTATGTTGATATGACCGTTTACGCAACGACCGTGAAAAACAAAAATTCTTCATTTAGGGTTAAAAACGAAAAGTTCAGACTTACCGTTTGCAGAAGTGTGAACGCCATGGATGACGGAGTTTTCACAATGAAAAAAGTAACCTGTAAAAGCTGCGGCGCAAGCTTTGATGCAACAAGAGAACGTAACTGCCCGTATTGCGGAAATCCTTATCATCTCGGCAACGATGACTGGGTTGTTGTAAGCTTCGGAAAAGGTTAATTTAAATTTCAGAATACATATAATATAAATAAGAGGAAAACGGATATGTTCGGAAAAAACAAATCAACGGGTTCAATCGAGTACATTGTAGTGGGACTCGGCAACCCCGACAGAAAATACGAAAACACACGTCACAACGCAGGCTGGCTTGCAATTGACCGCATTGCCGACAAGCTCGGTTGTGATGTGAACAAAATAAAATACAAAAGCTTTATCGGCACTTGCACTGTAAACGGCGCAAAAGTTATGCTGATGAAACCCACAACATATATGAACAACAGCGGTCAGGCAGTTGTTGAGGCAATGAACTTCTACAAAATTCCTCCCGAAAATGTCATTGTAATTTTTGATGACATTTCGCTTGATGTCGGAAAAATGCGTATCCGTTCAAAGGGCAGTGACGGCGGTCAAAGGGGAATGCGCAGTATCATCTATCTCAGCGGAAGCGATAAATTCCCCCGCATCAAGGTTGGCATAGGCGCAAAGCCAAATCCCGACTGGGACCTTGCCGACTGGGTGCTTTCAAAGTTCACTCCCGATGAAATGAAAAAGCTTGATGAAATTTTTGACAATGCCGAAAAAGCAATCGAGCTGATTATTGACGGCAAAACCGACCGTGCTATGAATTTGTTCAACTGAAAAGGGACAAAGAAATGAATAATCTCAACTTTCTTGTTGATGTCCTCAAAGAGTCACCCGTTTTCAAAACACTTGAAAAAAATGTCAAGCCGGGCAGAACGGTCTGTGCTTCGGGACTTTCAACAATTAACAAATCAAATATCATCTATGCGCTGTGCCGCCTCAAGGGTGTCACGGCATTTTGTCTTGCCTCCGATGAAAAAGAGGCGCAGACTCTGTGCAACGACCTTTCGTGTATGGGACTTCGTGCCTATGTTTATCCCGTGCGTGACTTCAACTTTCTCGACTTTCAAAGCCGTTCGCACGAGTACGAGCACGCAAGACTTAAAGTTTTGCTCAAACTTCTCAACCACGAATGTGATGTTGCAATTGCGTGTGTTGATGCGGCGGCACAGCTCACCGTTCCGAGAAATGTGCTTGAACAGTCGGTTATTGAATTTGAAGAGGGCAGGGAGCTCTCGCTTGAAAAGGCGACAAAGGCACTTACTCTGCTCGGCTACGAACGCTTTGATGCGGTAGAGGGCAGCGGTCAGTTTTCGCTGAGAGGCGGTATTCTCGACTTCTTTATGCCCGACAGCGACTATCCCGTGAGATGTGAATTTTGGGGCGATGAAATTACCGACCTCAGCTATTTTGACATTGAAACACAGAGAAGATTTAAAAAGGCTGACAAAATTACGCTTTCGCCCTCAACCGAAATCGTAATTGAGGACAGAGCCGCCCTTGCAGATAAAATTGAACACAAGGCAAAGCTCCTCCGTTCCAAGAACAGCGCCAAAGCCAAGGAAAAACTTTTTTCAGAGGCAGAGCTTATCCGCAGCGGTGCAATGATTGCCAATGCGGACAAATTTATCAATCAGATTTACGATAAACCGGAGTCGCTTTTTGATTATTTCGACAGAAACACCCTCGTTTTTGCGTCCGAATTTACTGCAATTCAGGAACGGGGAAAGTCAATGGACTTTATCAGCAATGAAACCCTTATGCAAGGCTTTGAAGACGGAACTCTTTGCAGAGGTTTTGACCGCTTTGCGCTCACATTCAACGAATGTACCGAGTTTTTGCAAAGTCACGGAACAATCGTGCTTGAAAACTTTGTTCACGGAAGTATGCCTATCAAGCTGTCGGAAATCATCAGCTTTTCAACAAAACAGCTCTCGGCATGGGGCGGTTCGTATAAACAGCTAAAAGAAGATGTTGACGGACTTTTTACCCCCGAAAGCAAGGGCGTTATATTTGCAGGAACAGAAAGAGCCGCCAAAAATCTTTGTGACACCTTTAACGCAGACGGCATAAACGCTGTTTACAGCGAGGGTGCGGATAAGATTTCAAAGGGCGAATTGCTTGTTATGCAGGGTGCATTGAGTGCGGGCTTTGAGTATCCGTCACAAAAGTTTTTTGCAATAACCTACAGTCAGGTTTCGTACCGTCCCGAAAAGTCCAAAAAGAAGAAGAAAAAGACGGGACAGGAAATTTACAGCCTTTCAGAGCTTGCCCCCGGTGATTATGTTGTACACAATGTTCACGGTATCGGTGTGTTCGGCGGTATAAGAAAAATTGATACTCACGGAGTTATAAAGGACTATATCAAGATTGACTACGCAAAGGGCGATGTGCTTTATGTGCCTGTCACACAGCTTGATATGGTTGCAAAATATATAGGTCCGAAAGAGGATTCAAGGGTTAAGCTTAACCGACTCGGTTCGGGCGACTGGCAAAAGGCAAAGGCAAGGGTTAAAACCTCTGTCAAGGACATTGCCAAGGAGCTTATTGAGCTTTACTCACAGCGTATGAAAGCCAAGGGCTATGCCTTTTCGGCAGATAACGAGTGGCAGAGAGATTTTGAACTCAGCTTTGAATATGACGAAACTCCCGACCAGCTGCGTTGTTGTGAGGAAATCAAGCATGACATGATGCGTTCGTCGCCGATGGACAGACTTCTCTGCGGTGATGTCGGATTCGGCAAAACAGAGGTTGCACTCCGTGCCGCTTTTAAGTGTATTGCAGATTCAAAGCAATGCGCATTGCTCTGCCCCACAACAATTCTCGCATGGCAGCATTATCAGACGGTAATCAAGCGTTTTGAGGGCTATCCCGTTCGTGTGGAACTGCTTTCAAGATTCCGTACCGCAAAACAGCAGAAAGAAATTCTCCAAAAGCTAAAGCGAGGAGAAATTGATATGATTGTCGGAACTCACAGACTTGTGCAGAAGGATGTTGAATTCCGTGACCTCGGACTTGCAATCATAGATGAGGAACAGCGTTTCGGTGTTGCTCAAAAGGAGAGGTTCAAGGAGCTGTGCAAAAATGTCGATGTGCTTACGCTTTCGGCTACTCCTATTCCGAGAACCCTCAATATGGCAATGAGCGGTCTGCGTGATATGAGCGTTATCGAAGAAGCACCGACAAACCGTCAGCCTGTTCAGACATATGTGCTTGAACACGATGATGCGGTTATCAACGAGGCAATCCGCCGTGAGCTCCGCCGTGGCGGTCAGGTGTTCTATCTTCACAACAATGTTGAAACAATTTCTTCATGTGCCGCAAAAATTCAAGAGGCTGTTCCCGAGGCAAAAATCGCAATCGGTCACGGCAAAATGAAAGAGGGCGAACTCAGCGAAGTTTGGCGACAGATGCTTGAACAGGAGATTGATGTGCTTGTCTGCACGACAATTATCGAAACGGGTGTCGATTTGCCGAATGCCAACACCCTTATTATAGAAAATGCCGACTGTATGGGACTTTCACAGTTGCATCAGCTCAGAGGCCGTGTGGGCAGAAGTTCACGAAGGGCATATGCCTACTTTACCTTCAGACGGAACAAGGTTCTCACGGAGATTCAGCAGAAAAGGCTTGCCGCAATCAGGGAATTTACAGAATTCGGCAGCGGCTTCCGCATTGCAATGCGTGACCTTGAACTGCGAGGTGCGGGCAATATTATGGGCGCACAGCAGCACGGGCATATGGAATCGGTCGGTTACGATATGTATCTCAAGCTTCTTGATGAGGCAGTAAGCGAGGAAAAGGGCGAGCAGAATGTCACAAAAGACCTCGACTGTCTTATTGATATTTCGGTTGACGCTCATATTCCCGAAAGCTATGTTGAAAGTCTTACACTTCGTCTTGATGTTTACCGCAGAATTGCCGATATCCGCAGTAATGAGGACGCAGACGATGTTATTGACGAGTTGCAGGACAGATTCGGCAAGATTCCGAACTCGGTTCTCGGACTTATCGACATTGCCCTTGTGCGTAACAAGGCTTACTCAATGGGTATTTACGAAATCAGACAGAACGGCACAACACTTATGCTCTTTGTAAACGAACTCAAATCCCCTCAGGTTGCCGACTTGCTCATTGCTTTGGGCGGAAAGGCAAAGCTTGTTGCCGGAGCAAAACCGTGCGTTGCGGTTGAGTGCAAAAACAGCTCCGCTCCGCTTGAAATCCTCACCAAAATTTTCGGTGTGCAGTAATTTAACGGTATGAAACCGTAATTTGTTAAGAAAAAACCTCCCGAAACTACAAAAATGCTGTTTTTCGGTGGAAATTCTCAACAAAATTTTATAAAAATGTAGACAATGACGATTTTTTTGTGTATAATCGTAAGGTACATTATCCTGTGAAAGTGTGTTTGCAGGACACTTTGCATTTAATTTTTCAGAAGGACGGTAAAAAACTATGAAGCCTAATATCAAGGTTGGTTCATTTTTACTTGCAATTGTTATGATGTTCTCAGTTTTTGCAATTGCAGGTTGTACACCCACAACAATCAACAAAGAATGGTCGTATAAGACAAGCGACAACGAGCTTGCCATCGGCGTTTATATCTACTCACTCAATGCAGCTTACAGTCAGGCTGAGTCATATGCTAAAAAGCTTGACGATTATGATTCGACATCTGACAAGTGGCTTGATGAAAAAATCAAGGACGATGACGGCAACGAGCAGGTTGCAAGAGAGTGGATTAAAGATCAGGCTAAGAAAATGTGCCTCAGCTACCTCGTAGTTGACGAACAGCTTAAAAAGGAAAATGTAAACATCGGTCAGGCAACTCTTGACTCCGCAACAAGTCAGGCTGAATCATACTGGAATGTCGGCCCGTATGCGTCACAGGGTTATGTAATGCCGATGAAGAAGCAGTATGAAAAGTACGGCGTTTCACTCGACAGCTTTGCATACTGCACAACTCTCTACAACACAAAGTATGAGGCTCTCTTCAAAGCAGTTTACGGCAAGGGCGGTTCAAAGGAAGTTTCCGACGCCGACCTTACAAAGTATTTCAAGGAAAACTATACGGACTACTCATATCTTCCCGTGAACCTTTATACATCAACAAAAGATGAGGCAGGTTCATCAAAGAATGTTGCAATGAGCGACAAGGAAATCAAGAAGGTTGAGGATCAGCTTAACGGCTACAAGAATGACCTTAACAAGGGCGGTTCTTTTGATGATGTTATTGCATCATACAAGAAGTCAAGCGGTTCGGGAACAGATTCTTCTGTTTCAAAGGTAGAAGTTCTCGACAAGAGCTCAATCGGTGACGAGCTTAAAGAGGCTATCGGCAAGCTTAAAACAGGCAAGGCTGAAACTCTCAAGGTTGGCAGCGGCGACAGCGCAATCTACTATCTCGTTTATAAGAAAGACGTCAGCAAGGATGTTGACAGCTATATCGGCAACGAATCAAACAGAGCCAGTGTACTTGCGTCAATGAAGTCAGACGAATTTTCAAAGTACATTGACAGTCTTGCAGAGAAACTCAAGTATGAAGAAAACACTTCGGTTATTGACAAGTATAAGCCCGAACTCTTCTTCGTTGCGGTTGAGCCTACAACATCGGCGTCAACAACATCGGCATCCGATAAAAGCTCAAAATAATTGATATCGGACATACAACAGACGCATTTTCAGATTATTCTGAAGAAAGGGGCTTTTATGAAAAAACATTCAAAGCTTTGCGCAATTTTTCTGACGGCACTTTTGAGCATTTCTGCTGTGAGCTTTTCCGTATCGGCAGTCGGTGAGGAGGTTGATCCCGGCGGAGATTCAAGCGTTATTGTTGATCCCGTAGAGCCGGAGCCCGAACCGGAACCATCACCGGAACCATCACCGGAGCCTGAGCCTGAGCCTGAGCCGCAGCCACAGCCCGATCCTGTGTATCCGGACTCGTCGGACAGTTCATCATATGTAGATCCCGGCTATTCGTCAAGTGATTCGTCATATGACAACAGCTATAACTATGACAGTAGCTATGACTACAACAATAACAGTTATGACAATAATTACAGCAGCAGTCAGACTTACTACTACTCTGAGCCGTCATATGTAGGCGGCGGTCAGTCCTATGTTGCTCCGTCAAATACTGCTCCGTCAGCGTCGCTCATTAAGTCTGACGATAACATTGACGAAAAAACTCTTTCAAGCAACGACTGGTCGGATATCGCAAAAAATCTTAAAAATACCGACACATCGAGTTCTGACGGTGATGACTTTAACTTCATCAAGAACAATAACAGCAAGGGTGACAACGGTCATTGGATGTTCTATGTTTCACTCGTTTTACTCTCACTCGGTGTTGCAGGCATTGTGTACTTTGTAATTTCAACTGTTCTCAACAGAAAGAAGAGAGTTACGGTTGGCGGCAGAAGTAACGCTCCAAAGAGCAAATCTGCACAGCCACAGCGTTACAGCAGTAACGATGATTATGCCGATGATTACTCATCTTCAGGCAGAAAGTCCGAAAGACGCAGTAAGTACGATACTGCCGAAATTCAGCTTCCAAAGAACAACCAAAAGGGCGGAAGAAGATACAAGTAATTAGATAACTTTATAAAACAAAAGCAGTTCCAAAATCGGAACTGCTTTTTTGTTTGACTGTGTAATTAAATTTTCGCATGACTTCTGTTTGAATGTCAAAATCAGTTCTTGTCATACGGCTTTTTGTATGCCTCTTTGAACGGTTTTACAGTGCCGTCCTTTTCTTCAACGCTTACATTGTCAAGTGTTGCGTTGAACTGTGTGCGGATTTCACCGAGATAAATTTTGTACAGCTCTTTCTGTTCTTTTTGCTCAGCCTCGGTAAGTCCCTGTTCCTTTTTCTTTTTTGCAAGCTCGTTAATTCTGTCAAGCATCTTTTTATCCATAAGTCAATCCTCCCGACCGTTATTTTGGTTTTGAGAGCAATCTGCTCCAAAGCTATGATATCACACAATCAGCCAAAGTGCAAATTTTCGATTTCTCGGTTGAAAACAAAAATTTTTTGTGCTATCATTCAATTAAAGCCGTTACACGGCAAATTTTTTCGGCGGTGAATTATGGAAAAATTCAGCTTATTACACCCGACAAATTCAAATGCATCCTACAGAACTCTCAACAAAGAGGCGCTGAATGATTTGTCGGTTGATTATATATGTGATGCTCTCACAAAAGAGCAGTATGAACGCAACAGCATAAAGCAGCTGCTGATAAATATTACGGATGACGAGGAAGTTATAAAATATCGTTGCGATGTTTTTGAGGATTTTCTCCGTTTTCCGAAACTTCGTGATGATCTATCCGCACTCCTTGTAAAGCTGAACGATTTGCGTGAAATTGAGCGCTTTCAAAAGGATACCGAGGCATCTTCCTTGTGGCAGCTTGTAAACCGACTTCGTGAAATGGATGGCTATGTTGATTGCATTACAAGAATAAAAAACACGCTTGAAACAATTGAAGTAAAGTCGCAGGGTCTGCTTGAACTCAAGAAAAATGTTCAGTCAATTTACAATGACAGCGGTTTTCCCGAACTAAAAAAGGATATAATAGATACGCTTGCAAAGGCTCAAAAGCTCAAGAGCATAACCCTCGGTGTGAATCTTGACGATTTGCTCCGCCCAAAGAGTGTGGGTGTAATCTCACTCAATGACAAAGAATTTACCGACAGCGGTATTCTCAAAAGATTTATGAAGTTTACAAACCGTGACAGCGAACTGCACCACGGCAACGATGTTTCGGGATTTTTAAGCTTTCATCCGTCCAATCCGTCAACCTCGCAGTTCGGGCTGGGACAGTTTGTTGTGGGCGCTCAGCAGGATGTAAACCACACTATGAACAGCTCGCTGACCGGCGCAGATCCTATGTCTGACGCACTCAAAAATGTTGTGACCGATATCCTCCGCAGAACCGTAAATGATATAAAATCAATGCTCAACAGATATGTCAATGTCAACGGCTACTCGTTCGTTTCGCTTATGCCCGAAATCATTTTCTATATTCGTTTTGCAGAGCTTTGTGATAAGATGAAAAAGAAAAATCTTCCGCTGTGCAAGGCAGAAGTTTTGCCGAAAGAGGACAGAAACTGCTGTCTTAGAGATGTTTACAACCTCAAACTCGGCATAAAATCGGCAAACGGTGAGAATTTGGATATTGTCACAAACGATATTGATTTTAACGATGACAGGCGAATTTACATTCTGACAGGTCCGAACCGTGGCGGTAAAACCACGATTACTCAGGCGGTCGGACTTGCGTTTCTGCTTGCTCAGAACGGAATATATGTTCCTGCAACGCAGATGAAATTCAGCCCATGCGACAGCATTTTTACGCATTTTCCTGCCGATGAAAACGATACCGTTGACCTCGGCAGACTCGGTGAAG
>OBDA01000182.1_pt1 | contig 12445 bp, 10 predicted proteins | sample 1503151 | NCBI WGS metagenome assembly OBDA01 (sample SAMN01760947, study PRJEB22395) | human gut metagenome
GCTGCCGCCATCGGCCCGTATGCAGAAAATATGCCGCCAGCAGGGCCCGCACCGCCCGCTGCTCCTCCCGGGCCAGTTGTTCCAGCGCCTGCCGGCTCTGCCGGGGCGCACGGACGGCACACCGGCGGCAGCAGGCATACAACGCCGCGCCCTCGGCGATCAGCCCGCCCAGCATCGCCTCGCTGTCCGTCTCCCGCCGCGGCAGCGGGCAGCAGGCCCCCGCGGGACACGGTGCCGCGTCATAGGCCGGCAGCGCCGGCCCCACCCTCTGCCACACCGCCGCCGCGGCGGCGGTATCGTATACCAACGGTGATGGCTCCATACTGAACGCCTCCTTTTCTGTCTATACTATGTGGTGCCGCGGCCCGATGTGCGCCATGGGCGGAAACATATTGCATTTCCTGCCGAAATCTGTTACACTGATATGGTTACGGAACCTGCCCACCACTTTGATGGTGTGAACAGCCACAATACAAACGTTCAGAGAAGGGAGAACCATCCCATGCTGGAATTGCAGAATATCTGCTACCGGGTGTCCACCCCCGAGGGAGAGCAGGACATCCTGAAAAACGTATCCATCACCATCCCCGACCATAAGCTGGTCGTCTTCACCGGCCCCAACGGCGGCGGCAAGACCACCCTGGCCAAGGTCATCATGGGCCTGGTGCAGCCCACCTCCGGCCGCGTGCTGTACAACGGCGAGGACGTGACGGACCTGTCCATCACCGAGCGCGCCAAGCGCGGCATCAGCTACGGCTTCCAGCAGCCGCCCCGCTTCAAGGGCATCACCGTCCATGACCTGCTGCTTCTGGCGGCGGGCGAGGACAAGCTCAGCAAGGACAAGTGCTGCGCCTATCTTACCAAGGTTGGCCTCTGCGCCAACGACTACCTGGACCGCGAGGTGGACGTGTCTCTGTCCGGCGGCGAGGTCAAGCGCATCGAGATCGCCACCATCCTGGCCCGCCGCGGCCAGCTGATGATCTTCGATGAGCCGGAGGCCGGCATCGACCTGTGGTCCTTCGCCCGGCTGACCGAGACCTTCGAGCAGATCCACCGGGAGGGCGCGGCCACCATGGTCATCATCTCCCATCAGGAGCGCATTATCAAGCTGGCCGACGAGATCGTCGTCATCGCCGGCGGCCAGATCGCACACCGCGGCACCACGGAGGAGATTTTCCCCCTGATCCTGGCCGACACGCTGGGCAGCTGTCCCGTACTGGAGAGAAAGGAGGGCGCGCAATGATCACCGATATCGACGCCGCTTTGCTGGAAAAGATCGCCGATCTGACCGGCAAGCCCGTGGGCGCCTTCAATATCCGCAAGGACTCCGGCTGCGAGGCCCGTCAGTCCACCGAGCATATTGCTATCGATCCCCGCAGCGACGGAAAGTCCGGCATTGACATCCGCATCAAGCCCGGCACCAAGGGTGAGAAATGCTACATCCCCGTCATCATCAGCCACAGCGGCCTCAGTGAGCTGGTCTATAACGACTTCTACGTGGGCGACGACTGCGACGTGGACATCATCGCCGGCTGCGGCATCCACAACTCCGGCTGTGACGAAAGCCGCCACGACGGCATCCACACCTTCCACATCGGCAAAAATTCCAAGGTCCGCTATGTGGAAAAGCACTTCGGCGAGAAAGACCCCGGCCAGACCGGCGGCAACATCATGAATCCCAAGACCGTGGTCTACCTGGGCGAGAACGCCACCATGCAGATGGAGACGATCCAGATCCGCGGCATCGACTCCACCAAGCGCGAGACGGACTTCTTCTGCGAAGCCGGCAGCGAGGTGGTGGTCACCGAGCGCCTGCTGACCCACGGCGCTCAGGAGGCCGAGAGCGATATGCGTATCGAGCTCAACGGCCACGACGCCCGCGGCCGCGTCATCTCCCGCAGCGTGGCCCAGGACCGTTCCCACCAGATCTTCCACCCGGTGATGGTGGGCAACGCCCAGTGCTTCGGCCACGTTCAGTGCGACAGCATCATCATGGGCGACGCCCGCATCGAGTCCGTCCCGGCCATCACCGCCAACTGTCCCGACGCCCAACTGATCCACGAGGCCGCCATCGGCAAGATCGCCGGCGACCAGCTGCTGAAGCTGGAGACCCTCGGCCTGACCCCCGAACAGGCGGAGGAGACGATCCTCAAGGGTTTCCTGGCATAACACATATGGCTGCGCCGCCTTTCGTGCGAAAGGCGGCGCACTTTTTTGCGCCCGCCCTTGCGTTTCCACGCAAAAAATGGTATTATATCAAGTTGAGAAACAACTTCCCCGGCCCCCTGCGCCGGACAGAAATACAAAGGAGGCTCACCTTATGAAGCTGGGTATCGTCGGATTACCAAATGTTGGCAAAAGCACCCTGTTCAACGCCATCACCAACGCCGGGGCAGAGAGCGCCAACTACCCCTTCTGCACCATCGAGCCCAACGTGGGCGTGGTAGCCGTGCCGGACCCACGGCTGGACAAGCTGGCGGAGATGTACCAGCCGGACAAAAAGACGCCCGCCGTCATCGAGTTCGTGGACATCGCCGGTCTGGTAAAGGGCGCCAGCCAGGGCGCCGGCCTGGGCAACAAGTTCCTGGAGAATATCCGCCGCACGGACGCCATCGTCCATGTGGTCCGCTGCTTTGACGATGAGAATATTATGCACGTGGTGGCCGATGCCAGCCAGAACGTCCCCGTGGACCCCCTGGGCGACATCGAGACCATCGACCTGGAGCTGATCATGGCGGACCTGGAGATGGTCAACCGCCGTGTGGAGAAGGCCACGAAGGCCGCCAAGGGCGACAAGAAGTTCCTCCATGAGGCCGAGGTGTTCAAGGCCCTGGCGGCGCATCTGGACAGCGGCAAGTCCGCCCGCACCTTCGCGTGCGACAAGGATGACCGCGCCATCATCGAGACGGCGGACCTGCTGAGCCTCAAGCCCATCATCTACGCCGCCAATATGGACGAGGACGGCTTCGCCCACTGCAAGGACAACAAGTACTTCCAGTCCGTCCGCGACCTGGCCGCCAAAGAGGGCGCCCAGGTGCTGCCCATCTGCGCCAAGCTGGAGCAGGACATCGCCGAGCTGGACGACCCGGAGGAACGCGCCATGTTCCTGGCGGACCTGGGCATCGAAAAGTCCGGTCTGGACCGTCTCATCCAGTGCAGCTATGACCTGCTGGGTCTCATCTCCTTCCTGACCTACGGCAAGGACGAGTGCCGCGCCTGGACTATCAAAAAGGGCACCAAGGCTCCCCAGGCCGCCGGCAAGATCCACTCCGACATCGAGCGCGGCTTCATTCGGGCCGAGACCATCAACTTCGACGAGATGATGGCCTGCGGCGGCAGCGTGGCCGCCGCCAAGGAAAAAGGCCTGCTGCGCTCCGAGGGCAAGGAGTATGTGGTCAAGGACGGCGACATGATCTACTTCCGCTTCAACGTATAACGACCTCTGCCTGCCATGCAGGACCGGCCCCGCCGGTCCTGCTTTTTTCGCGGTTTTCCAAGCATCTGTATGCCTGCCGCGGTGCGCCGCGGTTTTCTTCTGCGGAAACCCGCTAAAAGTCTTAACGGTGTAAAGCGCGAATTGGCGAATTACCTAAAAATATTGTGATTTTTTCTACAAAACACAGACAAAAAAGGCTTGTGAATAAATCGTGAACGCGCTATAATGATGCTGTGATTGTGAAAAGTCTCACGATCCAATTATGAGGAGAGATCAGAAAGGAAAACGGAATTATGGAAAAACGGTATACTCTGCCCGTAGCCATCGCGCTGGTGGTGGGCACAGTCATCGGCTCCGGCGTGTTCTTCAAGGCCGAAGCTGTCCTGACCAAGACCGGCGGCAATCTGTCGGTCGGTATCCTGGCGTTCATCATCATGGGCGTCGTCATGATCATCAGCGCCTGCACCTTTGGCGTCGTGGCACAGAGCCACGAGGGCGTGGAGGGCCTGGTGGGCTACGCTGCCGCCTCCTGCGGTAAGACCTACAGCTACTATGTGGGCTGGTTCATGGCCGTCATCTACTACCCCTCCCTGGTGTCCGTGCTGAGCTGGCTGCCCGCCCGCTACTTCGGCGTACTCATGGGCTGGGACGACCCTGTGGTCGGCGGCCGCACCATGATGTTGGCCGGTGTTTTCATGGTCGTTACCTACACCATGAACGCTCTGGCTCCCAAGCTGGCCGGTAAGTTCCAGATCTGCACCACCATCATCAAGCTGATCCCCCTGCTGCTGATGGCCGTTGTCGGCACCATCGTGGGTCTGACCAGCGGCATGACCGAGTTCAACTTCTCCAATGTCGTTACCGAGATGCCCTTCACCGAGGGCCTGTTCGGCGCTATCGTCTCCCTGGCCTTCGCCTTTGAGGGCTGGATCTGCGCCACCTCCATCGGCAGCGAGCTGAAGGATTCCAAGAAGAACATGCCCCGCGCGCTGCTGATCGGTACGGTGATCGTTGCCATCGTGTACGTGATCTACTATATCGGCCTGGCCGGCGCCGTAGAGTCCGAGGTCATGATGGCCGGCGGCGAAGCCGGCGCCAAGATCGCCTTCCAGAACATCTTTGGTCAGGTGGGCGGCGCGGCCATCTTCGTGTTTGTTGTTATCTCCTGCTGGGGCACCTGCAATGGCCTGACAATGGCTGTTACCCGCGGCATGTTCGATCTGGCCGTTGAGAGCGGCAGTCCTAAGCTGGCCATGTTCAAGAACGTGGACGCCAACACCAACATGGCCAACAACTCCGCCGTGTTCGGTCTGCTGGTCAGCTCCCTGTGGCTGCTGTACTTCTACGGCGGCACCATCATGGGGGGCTTCGGTCCCTTCAAGTTCGACTCCTCCGAGCTGCCCATCATCACCCTGTACGCCATCTACATCCCCATCTACATCGCTCTGCTCAAGCGCAAGGATCTGTCCGGCTTCCGCGGCAAAGTCATGCCCGTGCTGGCCATCCTGTGCTCCCTGTTCATGGTGTTCGCCGCTATCTACTCTCACAAGATAAACGTGGTGTATTACCTGATCGTCTTTGTGGTCATTGAGGTCATCGGCGCGTTCTTCAAGAGCGGCAGGAAGGCGTAACAAGCGTATAACGCACGTCCATGTGTGTTCCCCTTTTGCATTGGGACGGGCGTCGGCTCTGCCGGCGCCCGTCCCGCCTTTTCCGCAGGCGGCAGCGCGCCTTTCGGTGCCTCAGCCGCCGCACCGTGGACCGCGGCGCGGCGCTCCCGAGGACGCAGATCACCCTTCCGGGCGGCATCGGCATCCTGCTGATCCCGGGCAGTATCCTCCTGCCCCGCCTGCTGACCCATCTGTCCGGCCAAAAATGTGCCGTACCGCAAAAAAACGACAACTGCATATAGCAATGTGCCTTGCAGTTTGCTATAATGTTTCATTAAGAGCAAGATAAAGTGACCATTAGCGCAACATAAAATAACCTGAATGTAAAGGAACCTGCCACATGAATTTCCCTCTTTGCCCCCGCTTTCAGGCCGTTCTTTTCGACATGGACGGCACACTTTTAGACACCCTATCGGATATGCAGGACGCTGTAAACCATATCCTGCTTGAAAATGGTTGGCCGCAGCGCACCCTCGAGGAAATACGCGCCTTCGTCGGCAACGGCGCCGCGAAGCTCATGGAGCGCGCCATCCCCGAACCCATTGCGCCCCAACGGTTTCAAGAGATTTTGAGCACCTACAAGGACTGGTACCAGGCCCATAATTGCGTAAAGACCGCGCCGTACCCCGGCATTCCGGAGGTCCTGGCGGAGCTGGAAAAAATGGGTGTGAAGACCGCCGTTGTCTCCAACAAGCCGGACGCCACCACCAAGGCGCTGGCGGAAAAGTTTTTCCCCGGTATGCCGGCCCTCGGCCAGCGGGACGGCGTGGACCCGAAACCATCGCCAGCCCTTGTGGCACAAGCGCTTTCGGATCTCGGCGTCCGCCCGGAAAATGCCGTGTATGTGGGCGACAGCGAGGTGGATGTGGCCACGGCCCGCAACGCCGGTCTGCCGCTGATCGCCGTCAGCTGGGGCTTCCGCGGCCGTGAAAAACTGGAAATTGCCGGCGCGGAACACATCGCGGACACCGCCCCGCAGCTGCTGGAAATGCTGTGCAGATAGCGCCTTCCGATAAAATTTTTTCTTGACATCTGCAAAAAAGGTGATACAATAACCCCATACTTCAAAAACCGTTGAGTAAGAGGAGTAATCGCACAGGAAACTTTCAGAGAGCCGCGTATCGGTGAAAGCGCGGCAGCGGAACGTGCGGTGAATGGACTTACGAGGGCGGGGAGAAAGCCAGATGGCGAGTAATACCCGACGGCAGCCGCGGCCGTTATCCCGGCGGAACGCATGACAGTGCGCGCAAAGTGGGCGTTTTTACGCCAATGTGGGTGGTACCGCAGGCTTGTATTTTCAGTCTGTCCCATGGATTTTCCATGGGACAGACTTTTTTGTTGTCTCGAAAAAACATTTCTCATACAGAAAGGAATCACGATTATGGGTAAGATCATCCTCACCGGCGACCGTCCCACCGGCCGCCTGCACGTGGGCCACTATGTGGGCTCCCTCCGCAACCGCGTCATCCTGCAGAACAGCGGCAAATTTGAAAAGCTGTTCTTTATGATCGCCGACGCCCAGGCCCTGACCGACAATTTCGACAACCCCGGTAAGGTGCGGGAGAACATCCTCCAGGTGGCGCTGGACTACATGGCCTGCGGTCTGGACCCCGCCAAGTGCCATATGTTCATCCAATCCGTGGTATGTGAGCTGACGGAGCTGACCTTCTACTACATGAACCTGGTGACGCTGGCCCGGCTGGAGCGCAACCCCACCGTGAAGGCGGAGATCCAGCTGCGGGGCTTTAACCACAGCATCCCCATGGGCTTCCTGACCTATCCCGTCAGCCAGACGGCGGACATCACTGCCTTCATGGCCGACACCGTGCCCGTAGGCGAGGACCAGCTGCCCATGCTGGAGCAGGCCCGCGAGATCGTCCGCCGCTTCAATGAGCTGTACGGCGAGACGCTGGTGGAGCCCACGGCCCTGCTGCCGGACAACGAGGCCTGCCTGCGTCTGCCCGGCACCGACCGCAAGGCAAAGATGAGCAAATCCCTGGGCAACTGCATCTATCTGGCCGACAAGCCGGAGGACATCCGCACCAAGGTCATGGGGATGTTCACCGACCCCAACCATCTGCAGGTCAGCGACCCCGGCCAGACCGAGGGCAACCCGGTGTTCATGTATCTGGACGCCTTCTGCAATGATGAGCACTTTGCCAAATACCTGCCGGACTACGCCAATCTGGACGAGCTGAAGGCCCACTATCAGCGGGGCGGCCTGGGCGATGTGAAGGTCAAGAAGTTCCTGAACAACGTCCTGCAGGAGACGCTGGAGCCTATCCGTAATCGCCGCGAGGAGCTGGAAAAGGACCCCGGCTATGTGATGGACGTGCTGCGGCAGGGCACCGAGGCAGCGCAGGCCGCTGCGGCCGATACCCTGGCCAAGGTCAAGCACGCCATGCAGATCGACTATTTTGCGTAACACAGCGTACCGCGCTGACCAATACTGAAAGGAGAACACAACCATGAAAGAATTGAAGAACCGCGACATTCCCTACAAGATCTATCTCTCCGAGGACGAGATGCCCCGGTATTGGTACAATGTTCGCGCGGATATGAAGAACAAGCCGGCACCCCTGCTGAACCCCGGCACCCTGAAGCCCATGACGGCGGAGGAGATGGGCCACGTGTTCTGCGCCGAGCTGGTAAAGCAGGAGATGGACAACGACACTGCCCTAATCCCCATCCCCGAGGACGTGCGGAACTTCTATAAGATGTATCGTCCCTCCCCGCTGGTGCGCGCCTACTGCCTGGAGGATAAGCTGGGCACCCCGGCGCACATCTACTACAAGTTCGAGGGCAACAACACCTCCGGCAGCCACAAGCTGAACTCCGCCATCGCCCAGGCCTACTACGCCAAGGAGCAGGGTCTGACCGGCGTGACCACGGAGACCGGTGCCGGCCAGTGGGGCACGGCGCTGAGCATGGCCTGCGCCTATCTGGGGCTGGACTGCCATGTGTTCATGGTGAAGTGCTCCTATGAGCAGAAGCCCTTCCGCCGCGAGGTCATGCGGACCTACGGCGCGGACGTGACCCCCTCTCCCTCCCTGACCACCGAGGTAGGCCGCAAGATCCTGGCGGAGTTCCCCGACACCACCGGCTCTCTGGGCTGCGCCATCAGTGAGGCCGTGGAGTGCGCCGTCTCCACGCCCAACACCCGCTATGTGCTGGGCAGCGTGCTCAACCAGGTGCTGCTGCACCAGTCCGTCATCGGTCTGGAGACGAAGGCGGCGCTGGATAAATACGGCATCAAGCCGGACATCATTATCGGCTGCGCCGGCGGCGGCTCCAATCTGGGCGGCCTGATCTCTCCCTTCGTGGGCGAGATGCTCCGCGGTGAGGCAGACTATAAGATCATCGCCGTGGAGCCGGCCTCCTGCCCCAGCCTGACCCGTGGCGTGTTCAAATACGACTTCTGCGACACCGGCAAGATCTGCCCCATGGCCAAGATGTACACCCTGGGCAACGGCTTTATCCCCTCCGCCAACCACGCCGGCGGCCTGCGGTATCACGGCATGAGCAGCATCGTCAGCCAGCTGTACCACGACGGCATGCTGGAAGCTCGCAGCGTGGAGCAGACCGCCGTGTTCGAGGCGGCGGAGCTGTTCGCCCGCTGCGAGGGCATCCTGCCCGCGCCGGAAAGCAGCCATGCCATCCGCGTGGCCATTGACGAGGCGGTGAAGTGCAAGGAGAACAACGAGACCAAGAACATCGTCATTGGCCTCACCGGCACCGGCTACTTCGACATGGTGGCCTACGGCAAGTACAACGACGGCGAGATGAGCGACGTCATCCCCACCGACGAGGACCTGCAGCGGGGCTTCGCCACCATCCCCAGCTTCCCCGGCAACGAGTAAGCACATAGGAATACAGGAAAAAGACCGCCTTTCGGCGGTCTTTTTTATCTGCAGCAGGCGAATTTTCCTCCGGTACTTGACAAACTGCCCGGTTTTGCTATAATAGTCAGGTATCTTGTCCGCGAGCGTGCTGGAATCGGCAGACAGGCAAGCTTGAGGTGCTTGTGTCCGTAAGGTCGTGTGGGTTCAAGTCCCATCGCTCGCACCAAAAAAGAAGAGACACACGTTCGTGTGTCTCTCCTTTTTTGGTGCGGCACTTTTGCTGTGCAAAAGTGGTCGCCTGCGGGCGGATGACTGAACGCGCGTGGGGAACCCCGCAAAGGTTTCCCCACTCACACTCCCCCTTCCTTGCGGTATGTGGAAGTACGGACAACAAAGCCTGTGGGCAGTCACGGAAAAGCCACCCTAAAGGGTGGCTTTTCTTTTTGGCGCGGGCGAGAGGGACAGCGTATTTGACAATGGCGGCAGTTCCCTGTACAATGGCAGAAAATACCGCGAGGGAGGGCTATCATGGAATTCTGGAAGATGAACGGGGCAGGCAATGATTTTATCGTGGTGGACGACCGTCGGAACGCCATCCCCGAGAACAGGTGGCCGGAGATCGTCCGCGTCCTGTGCGAGAGGCATATGTCCATCGGCGCAGACGGCTTCATGGTGGTGAAGCCCCCCACCTGTGGCGGCGACTACAAAATGCTGTTCTTCAACTCCGACGGCTCCACGGGTGAGATGTGCGGCAACGGCGCGCGGTGCATCTGCCGCTACGGCTATGAAAACGGCCTGGCCGGCGAAACACAGCGGGTAGAGACCACCGCCGGTCTTGTGACGGGCTGGCGAATGGGCAAACGGCTATACCGTATACGGCTCAACGATCCCTGCCATCTGCGGCTGGACGGCAGGTTGGAGGTGGACGGCATCACCTATGACTGCGCCTATGTGGAGCTGGGCGACCCCGGCATCCCCCACGCGGCAGTACCCATCGCCGGCTTGAGAGACTATGACACGGCGGCACTGCTCCGGCTGGGCCGGACCCTGCGGCATTATCCGGATTTCCCCAAGGGCGCCAACGTGAACTTTTATGAGATCATCGGCCCGGACCATGTGTACGAGCGCACCTATGAGCGCGGGGTGGAGGATTTTACCTACGCCTGCGGCACAGGCACCGGCTCCGTGGTGACGGTGCTGACGCTGCTGGGCAAGGTCTCCGGCAAGCATGTGCGGGTAGACATGACCGGCGGCACGCTGTATGTGGACGCGGAACGTGACGCGGCCGGCCGCGTCACCGACCTGTATCTGACCGGCCCCACCAACGTGGTCTGCAAGGGCGAGATCACCGACGAAAACCTGGTCCTGTAAAAAAGAGCCGTCCCCCATGGGGACGGCTCCTTCATCGTATCAGTCCGCCGCGGACAGGTGCAGATGCTCGCCGCGCTGGTCCATGGGGATATACGCCTCATGGGTGGTGACGGCACGGTAGGCCGGGCGCATGATCCTGTGGCAGGTGACCACCTCCTCGATGCGGTTGGCGCACCAGCCGGCAATACGGGCGGAGGCGAACAGCGGCGTGAACACCTCCTCAGGGATGCCCAGCATGGCATACACCAGGCCGGAGTACATATCCACATTGGCACACATGGGCGTGTCGCTGTGCTTGCGTTCCATGACCATGGGCAGGCCCAGCTCCTCCACCTTCTGCAGCAGGGCGAAGTCGTCGGCGTAGCCCTTCAGCTCCGCCATGCGCTGGGCGTACTTCTTCAGCAGCACGGCGCGGGGATCAGACATGGTGTACACCGCGTGGCCCAGGCCGTAGATCTTGCCGGACCGATCGCCCGCCTGGCCGTCCAGCAGCTTGCTCAGATAGTCCTTGATGGAGCCGTCGTCGTGGGGATCCACATTCTCCTTGATATAGCGGAACATCTCCATGACCTTGGCGTTTGCGCCGCCGTGGAGGGGCCCCTTCAGGGAGCCGACAGCCCCGGCAATGGCGCTGTAAGTGTCCGTGCCGCTGGAGGACATGGCGCGGCAGACGAAGGTGGAGTTGTTGCCGCCGCCGTGCTCCGCGTGGACCATGAGCATCATGTCCAGCAGATGGGCCTCTTCATCGGTGTAGCTCTTGTCCGGGCGCATCATGCGGAGGAAGTTCTCCGCCGTGGACAGCTCCGGCACCGGGAAATGGATATGCAGGGAGTCGCCGTGGAAGTAGTGGCGCTGCACCGCGTAGGCATTGGCCACAATGGACGGGAAATAGCCAACGAGCTTGACGGACTGCAGCAGCATATTGTCGATGGAGGTGTTGTCCGGGTCCGGATCGTAGGAATACAGGCTCAGCACGCTGCGGGCCAGTTCGTTCATGATATTGTGGCTGGGGTGCCGCATGATCATGCCCTCGGTAAAGCCCTCGGGCAGCTTGCGGGCCTGGTTCATGATCTTGTCGAAGTAGGCCAGCTCGCTCTTGGAGGGCAGATAACCCATCAGCAGCAGGTAGGCTACCTCCTCGAAGCCGAAGGTGCCGGCCTTGCGGTGGGCCTCCACGATGTCGGTGAGCTCGATGCCGCGGTAGTACAGCTTGCCGGGGGCGGGAACACGCTGACCGTCCTGCATCAGATAGCCCTGAACACTGCCCACCTTGGACACACCCACCAAAACGCCCGTGCCATCGTTATTCCGCAGGCCCAGCTTTATATCGCCCCGGTAGTGATCCGGACTGATGGCGTACTGCTCCTGGATGCTGCGGCTCAGAGGATTGGTATACTGTTTTAAAATCGTGGTGTCTTTCTCGGTCATATCGGTTTCTCCTTTCGCCGCAGGGCGGTACGTTGTTTCATGGGTGATTATACGTCCGCCGCTTTCATTTTGCAAGAGCAAAATTTCAAAATTTCAAAATTTTTTATTTTAACGCAAATTTATCCGTAAGTACTCGATCTTTTTGCAAAACGCAAATTTCAAACTTGCAATTTTCTTGATTTTCCTCTTGCATTTTTCCAGCATCGTGCTATACTGACTACATTATTGCACGGGCCGCCTGCGCCCGACACTCTGATTTCCCGAAAGGGGTGCTATCCTATGATCAAGCTGCACGATCTTCCCGTCCTCTGGACCGGCGGCGCCGTCCATGAGGCCACACCCGCCATGGCGGCGGCCCGGGAGAAGACCATGGCCTGCCGCGTCCTCCGCACCCACAACACCGGCAGCGGCGACGGCCTGCTGCACCTGACGTTCGACAGTCTCATCTCCCATGATATCACCTATGTGGGCGTCATCCAGACCGCCAAGGCCAGCGGTCTGACGGAGTTCCCGGTGCCCTATGTGCTCACCAACTGTCACAACAGCCTGTGTGCCGTGGGCGGCACCATCAACGCCGATGACCACGCCTTCGGTCTGTCCGCCGCGGTGAAATACGGCGGCGACTATGTGCCCGCCAACCAGGCGGTCATCCACCAGTATGCCCGGGAAATGCTGGCCGGCTGCGGTAAAATGGTGCT
>OBDA01000185.1_pt1 | contig 12367 bp, 7 predicted proteins | sample 1503151 | NCBI WGS metagenome assembly OBDA01 (sample SAMN01760947, study PRJEB22395) | human gut metagenome
CTGCGGCTCCGGCGGCCGCGTTTCTTTTCACTCTCCGCCGCGGCGTCCGGGTCGAAGTCGCTGAGCAGGGTGATAGTGGGCAGCTCCTCTTCGGCCAGGGGCTCCACATAGCGCTCGGGGCGCTTGTCGGGGACCGCGATTCCCTCGCGGCTGCCTTTGCCGTTCCGCAGGACGCAGACCTCGCAGTTGTGGTAGCAGCGGGGACCGTCGGTGCGGTCATCCAGGCGGACGTTCACCGTCTCCTTCAGCACGTTTACGTCGCTGACGTTGCCGGTGCCGTCCGGCGTCAGAACAAAGGAGTCGTTCTTGGGCAGGCGCTTAACGGCATCCTCATAGGCGTCCTGTTCATATTTCAGGCAGCACATCAGCCGGCCGCAGGTACCGGAGATCTTGGTAGGGTTCAGACTCAGGTTCTGGGTCTTGGCCATCTTGATGGACACGGGCAGGAACTCGTCCATGAACTGGGCGCAGCAGAAGGGCCGGCCGCAGATGCCCAGGCCGCCGATCATCTTGGCCTCGTCTCGGACGCCGATCTGCCGCAGCTCGATGCGGGCGCGGAACACGCTGGCCAGGTCCTTGACCAGCTCGCGGAAGTCCACGCGGCCGTCGGCGGTAAAGAAAAACAGGATCTTGCTGCCGTCAAAGCTGCACTCCACCCGCACCAGCTTCATCTCCAGCTTGTGCTGCTGGATCTTCTTTTTGCAGACGTCGAAGGCTTCCTTCTCACGGCTGCGGTTGTAGGCGGCGGTGTGTTTGTCGTTGTCGGTGGCGATGCGGAGGACGGAGCGCAGGGGTTTGACCACCGCGTCATCGGGCACCTGGTGGTTGCCCGCCGCGCAGTGGGCGAATTCCGGGCCCTGGGCGGTCTCCACGATCACGTCGGTGCCGGCGGGGATCGTGAGCCCCTTGGGGTCGAAGTAGTATTCCTTGCAGCCGCTGCGGAAGCGGACAGAGATCACATCGGTCATAAAAGTTCCTCCCATTTCACGGCGAGGGCGCCCAATATCTGGCCCACGCCCGCATTTTGGTCACATTGTTCGGCAAAGCGCTGACTGGCCGCGCACAGTCCCAGCAGCTGCCGCGCCGTCAGCCTGTCCGCCAGCAGAAGGGCTGCCTCCGCACAGGAGGGATCTGGCCGCGCCTTGCCCTGCTGCACCAGCAGGGCTTCGGCCGCGGCGCGCCACAGCTCCTCCAGCTGGGCCTGCAGCGTCTCGCGCTTCAGGGACTGCTCGCGGGAGAGCAGCGCCGTGGTCACCGGCAGCAGACGCCCGGAGGCAAACGCACGGCACAGCTCCGCGGTACCGTCGCTGAGGGGCGCGTCTTCCCCGTCGTATTTCAGCAGAGTACAGCGGGAACGGACGGTCTCCAGCAGGGCGGCGGGAGCGTCGGCACAGAAGATGAAAGCGGCATAGGGAGGTCCCTCCTCCACCACCTTCAGCAGGACATCCTGATCCCGCTGGTTCAGCTGGCGGCAGTCAGAGATGACGTATACCTTGCGCCGGGCCTCGTTGGGGAGGATGTACACATCCTTACGCAGGGCGCGGACTGCCTCCACCGTCAGCTCCTTGTGCTCTGTATCCAGCACGGGGATCACGTCCGGGTGGATGCCCTCCAGTACCTTGCGGCAGTGGCGGCAGCGCAGGCAGGGCCTGTCTGTCCCCTCGCAGACGTGGGCGGCGGCGAGAAACCGGGCAGCGGCGGTCAGGTCACCCCGGCCCGTCAGGATGACCGCGTGGCTGAGACGGTCCTCCCCGGCGGCGCGGCGCACGGTGCGGGTGAATATGCTGTTTTCCTGGGGCAGCTGGACCATGCGCGTACCTCCCGGTAAAGTGCCTACTAATTCAATATAATAGTATACCACAGGAGTGGGGGAATAGGCAAGACACAAAATCTTCCCTCCGTTCCGCCGGGAGAAGCGCGCCGGGACGGCGGCTTTGCGGGTGCTGCGCCAAAAAGGACGGAAAATAGAGGAAACGGAAATGTGTTATTGGTTTACGGCGAGTGTCCGCAGAGGAAACAACATTTTTTGTAAAAATATCCGCGACAGGGTTGCTTTTAAAAAAAAATATGACTATAATAAATTGTTCTCAATGTTTGGTACAACTATTTAATATACGGAGGAACTGCAATGAGCAAGAAGTATTGTTACCTGTTCACCGAAGGCAACGCCAAGATGCGTGAGCTGTTGGGCGGCAAGGGTGCGAACCTGGCGGAGATGACCAATATCGGTCTACCCGTGCCCCAGGGCTTTACCATCACCACCGAGGCCTGCACTCAGTATTACGAGGACGGCCGCCAGATCAACGGCGAGATCATGGCGGAGATCATGGAGTATATCGAGAAGATGGAGAAGATCACCGGCAAGAAGTTCGGCGATCTGGAAAATCCCCTGCTGGTATCCGTGCGCTCCGGCGCCCGCGCCTCCATGCCCGGCATGATGGACACCATTCTGAACCTGGGTCTGAATGAGGACGTGGTGGACGTGATCGCCAAGAAGTCCAACAACCCCCGCTGGGCGTGGGATTGCTATCGCCGCTTTATCCAGATGTATTCCGATGTGGTCATGGAGGTCGGCAAGAAGTACTTTGAGCAGCTGATCGATGCCATGAAGGAGAAGAAGGGCGTGACCCAGGACGTGGAGCTGTCCGCCGAGGATCTGAAGGAGCTGGCCATGCAGTTCAAGGCCGAGTACAAGTCCAAGATTGGCAGCGACTTCCCCACCGACCCCAAGGAGCAGCTGATCGGCGCCATCAAGGCCGTGTTCCGCAGCTGGGACAACCCCCGCGCCAACGTGTACCGCCGCGACAACGACATCCCCTATTCCTGGGGCACCGCCGTCAACGTGCAGTCCATGGCCTTCGGCAACATGGGCGACGACTGCGGCACCGGCGTGGCGTTCACCCGTGACCCCGCCACCGGTGAGAAGAAGCTGATGGGCGAGTTCCTGACCAATGCCCAGGGCGAGGACGTGGTGGCCGGCGTGCGTACCCCCATGCCCATTGCCGAGATGGCTGAGAAGTTCCCCGAGGCCTATGACGAGTTCGTGAAGGTCTGCAATATCCTGGAGGACCACTATCGCGATATGCAGGATATGGAGTTCACCGTGGAGCACGGCAAGCTGTACATGCTGCAGTGCCGCAACGGTAAGCGCACCGCTCCCGCCGCTCTGAAGATCGCCTGCGACCTGGTGGACGAGGGCATGATCTCCGAGCAGCAGGCCGTGGCCATGATCGACCCCCGCAACCTGGATACCCTGCTGCATCCCCAGTTCGACCCCAAGGCGCTGAAGGCCACCGAGCCGGTGGGCAAGGCGCTGCCCGCCTCCCCCGGCGCTGCCTGCGGCAAGATCGTGTTCAACGCCGAGGACGCCAAGGAGTGGGCTGCCCGGGGCGAGAAGGTGGTTCTGGTTCGTCTGGAGACCTCTCCCGAGGACATCGAGGGCATGAAGGCCGCCCAGGGCATCCTGACCGTCCGCGGCGGCATGACCTCCCACGCGGCCGTTGTGGCCCGCGGCATGGGCAAGTGCTGCGTATCCGGCTGCGGTGCCATCAACATGGACGAGGCCAACAAGCAGTTTACCCTGGCAGGCAAGACCTACCACGAGGGCGACTGGATGAGCCTGGACGGCTCCACCGGCAGCATCTACGACGGCGCTATGCCCACCGTGGACGCCAATGTGGGCGGCGATTTCGGCCGCATCATGGCCTGGGCTGACAAGTTCCGCCGGCTGAAGGTCCGCACCAATGCCGACACCCCCGCCGACGCCGCCCGCGCCCGCTCTCTGGGCGCCCAGGGTATCGGCCTGTGCCGTACCGAGCACATGTTCTTCGAGGGCGACCGTATCGCCGCCATCCGCGAGATGATCTGCTCCGACACCAAGGAGCAGCGCGAGAAGGCTCTGGCCAAGCTGCTGCCCATGCAGCAGGGGGACTTTGAGGGCATCTACGAGGCCATGGAGGGCTGCCCCGTCACCATCCGCTTCCTGGATCCCCCCCTGCACGAGTTCGTTCCCACCGAGGAGGCGGACATCGAGCTGCTGGCCAAGGATATGGGCAAGACCGTGGCCGACATCAAGGCCATCATCGCCTCCCTGCATGAGTTCAACCCCATGATGGGCCACCGCGGCTGCCGTCTGGCTGTCACCTTCCCGGAGATCGCCGTCATGCAGACCCGTGCCGTCATCCGCGCCGCCATCAACGTCCAGAAGAAGCACCCCGACTGGAACATGGTGCCTGAGATCATGATCCCCCTGGTGGGCGAGGTCAAGGAGCTGAAGTTCGTCAAGGACGTGGTGGTCAAGACCGCTGACGAGGAGCTGGCTGCTGCCGGTATGAACATGAAGTACCTGGTGGGCACCATGATCGAGATCCCCCGCGCTGCGCTGACCGCTGATGCCATCGCCACCGAGGCGGAGTTCTTCTCCTTCGGTACCAACGACCTGACTCAGATGACCTTCGGCTTCAGCCGTGACGATGCCGGCAAGTTCCTGCCCGCTTACTACGACAACAAGATCTATGAGAGCGATCCGTTCGCCCGGCTGGATCAGGTCGGTGTGGGCAAGCTGGTGGATATGGCCTGCAAGCTGGGCCGCGCCACCCGCCCCGACATCCATCTGGGCATCTGCGGCGAGCACGGCGGCGACCCCTCCAGCGTGGAGTTCTGCCACCGCGTGGGTCTGGACTATGTGTCCTGCTCCCCCTTCCGCGTGCCCATCGCCCGTTTGGCCGCCGCACAGGCTGCCATCAAGGACGCCAAGTAAGGGCTCGATTTCCCGCATAATCATAATACCAAGCGCCCGGCTATCGGCCGGGCGCTTGTGTTTTGGGCGGAAGCACGGTAAAATATAACAATAGATCAACAAAAGCAGACAAACGGGGTCGTATTATTTGCTGGAGGGATCATATGGAAAGACGAGGGGATAAGGTCGATATTGTGCAGAGGGTGTCCTGCTGGATATCGGATATGGCGTTTGCCAGGTTTAAGAGCTTTAGTGATCGTGTGCTGGGAATACAGATCGATGAGATTCCGACTGTGGAGAGCATCCTTATGCGGCAGAATTTTTCGGTCGTATTTTATGCAGCCATTCTGTTTATACTGACCAACGGGATCTACCTGGTCAAGAACATCGCGGCGCGCTCGATGATCCCCATTGACATGGTGCCGCTTTACATGATGATCGGCGGCTCGCTGGCGATGCTGGTGTTTACGATCGCCTATAAAAAGCGTGGAGGAGAATACGATGCGCCGCCGGCGCGGTTTGCGCTGTTGGCCTACTATGGGGTGGTGATCGCCAGCGTTACCGTCTTTATGGTCTCCTGCAACTTTCACCGGGTCGGGTTGTCCATCTCCATGTGCTATCTGTTTGCGATCATGATCGCGCCCACATACCGCCGTGTGGATACTGTGGCGGTATGTGTTCTGATATTGATCAGCTGGTGGCTGCCCGGACAGCTTCCCTACGCGGAGAACTATGATCTGTTCAAGCATTTCCTGCTGCGATTTTCCATCATTGTAGGTTTTATCGTGCTGCGGTCCATCTTCCTTCGGCAGTCTGCCAACGAACGGCACATCAAGGAAATGGGTCACGCTTTCATCAAGCTGGCCTACAACGACGTGATGACGGAAACACTGAATAAAAAGGCGATGGAGACGTATGGCACGTTCATTGCCGATAAAACCGCGCCGGAACGGGTCAGCGTCATTATTTTTGACGTGGATGATTTCAAATCGTACAACGACAACTACTCCCACATGAAGGGCGACGAAGCGCTGCGGCGTGTGGCCGGAAGCGTGGTCGGGGTGTTGGCGGCGGCTGACCGGTATCTCTTCCGCTTTGGAGGCGAGGAGTTCGTGGCGATCCTGCCGGATATCGGTGAGGAGGAGGCCCGCCGTATCGCCGGTGCGCTTCTTGACGCGGTGCGCGCCGCGGCTGTTCCAAGAGAGGACCTGCCGGACCGGCACATTGTTACGGCCTCTTTCGGTGTTGCGTGCGGGACAGGCCGGGAATTGAAGGACTTTTCACTCATCGCAAAGGCGGACAGGCAGCTGTATATCTGCAAAAACAACGGAAAGAACTGTGTGGCGGCCAGCGGCGCCATATACAGATGAGGTACGCAGGCGCCCGGCTATCGGCCGGGCGCTTGTGTTTTGCGGGGAAATATGATAGGATGACAATATAAAGAAGCGGGGAAATATGATAGGATGGCAGGACAAAGAAGCAGGAAAATATGATAGGATGACAGCACAAAGAAGCGGGAAAATATGATAGGATGACAGCACAAAGAAGCAGCAAAACATGATAGAATGACATTACAAAGAGGCGGAAAAACTGATAGGATGACAGGACAAGGAAGCAACAAAACATGATCGGATGGCGATACAAAAAAGTAACGGAGGGGATACCGCTATGTACGAACTGATACAGCTTACCGAGAGGACGTATTACAGCAAGAGCCCCACCAACATCGGCCTCTTCCGGCTGGATGAGAAAAACGTCTGCCTGATCGACAGCGGCAACGACAAGGACGCGGGGCGGAGGATACGGCAGGTGCTGGACGCCAACGGCTGGCAGCTGACGGCGATCTACAACACCCACGCCAACGCCGACCACATCGGCGGGAACCGGTATTTGCAGGGACAGACGGGCTGTAGGATCTACGCGCCGGGAATCGACTGCGCGTTTACCCGGCACCCGGTGCTGGAGCCGTCGTTTCTCTACGGCGGATATCCGCCCAAGGACCTGCGGCACAAGTTTCTGCTGGCACAGGAGAGCGACGCGGCGGAGCTGACGGCGGACAAGCTGCCGGAGGGCTTTGCGTCTATCCCCCTGCCCGGGCACTTTTTCGACATGGTAGGCTTTCGGACGCCGGACGACGTGGTGTTTCTGGCGGACTGCCTGTCCAGCCGGGAGATACTGGACAAGTACCAGATCGGTTTTATTTACGACGTGGCCGGGTACCTGAAAACGCTGGAGCAGGTGCAGACCATGACCGCGAAGGTATTTGTGCCCGCGCACACGGAGGTGACGGAGGACATCGCCGATCTGGCGCAGTACAATATCCGAAAGGTGCATGAGATCGCGGAGAGGATCGTGGACCTCTGCGCTGTGCCCCGCGGCTTTGAGGACATCCTGCAGCAGCTGTTTGCCGCCTATGGGCTGACCATGAGCTTTGAGCAGTATGTGCTGGTGGGCAGCACGGTGCGGTCCTATCTGGCGTGGCTGAAGGACACGGGGCGGCTGACAGCCCTGTTCGAGGACGGCTGGATGCGCTGGGCGCGGGTGTGAGCGCCAACGGAATACGGAAAAAACAAGCGCCCGGCAGAAGCCGGGCGCTTGTTTTGCGGCACGTGCCGCAGGGGGGAAGAAATTTGTGAGAGAGGGATGTGTCAGTTAGTTGTACTTCTCCAGGTACTTGCCGAACTCCTCCAGGCCGGCCTTCAGCACCTGAGGATCGCGGAAGGCGCCGTAGCCCACGCGGATGGTCTTGGGCATATCGAAGTAGTCGCCGGGGACCACCAGGATCTGCTCGGTGGCCATGGCATCCTTGGCCAGGGTCTCGGAGTCCACGTCGTAGTCATAGTCGATCAGGCAGGTGGTGCCCATGGCCTTGGCACGCAGGTGCAGGTGGGGCTGGGAGGCCACCCAGTCCTCCACGATCTTGCGGTTGGGCTCCAGAATGGAACGGGCGCGGGCCCACAGGGCCTGGTAATGCTCCAGCGCGATGGAGGCGATGATCTCGTCCCAGATGCCGCAGCAGATGGTGTTGTAGGAACGGCGGGTCTTCATGACCTCGTACATCTCGTGGTCGCGGCAGACGATCCAGCCGATACGGGTGCCGGCCATGGAGTACATCTTGGACATACTGCTGATGGAGATGGCCTTGTGGTAGCCGTAGTCCAGAATGGAGGGCATATAGTTCTCGTCCAGCCCGCGATAGACCTCGTCGCAGAGGATCCAGGCGTCGTGCTTGGCGGCGATGTCCACGATCTTACGCAGGCCCTCGTCGTACAGGGTCACGCCGATGGGGTTGTTGGGGTTGGTCAGGACGATCATCTTGGTGTTGTCGTCGCAGGCCTTGTCCAGGGCGTCGAAATCCAGCTGATAGTTATCCTCGGCCTTCAGCTGGACCACGCGGGTCTCGATGCCGCTGCCCTTGGGGATATCGTAGTGCTGCTGATAGGAGGGCTTGATCACCACGCAGTTGTCACCCGGCTCCAGCACGCTCATCAGCACCAGGTCATTGGCGCCGGTGCCGCCGTGGGTGATCATGACTTCCTCGGGCTTCACGTTGCCCTTGGGGTAAATGCCGGCCACCGCCGCCTTGATCCGGGGGGAGCCGGTGGCGTCGCCGTGGTGATAATGCAGGCTCATGGTACGCATTTCGTTCAGGAAAGCGTCCAGATCCTCGCCGGTCAGGTCAAACAGCTCGTCCATACGAAGGGCGCTGACGCAGCTGCTGCCCAGATTGATACGGGCGAGAGAGTCCATGGGATTCAGCCACTCTTCCACACCAAACCATGCCAGTTTCATTTTATTGTCCTCCTCATTTCGTCTGTTTTGTAGGGTAAGCGGATATATTCCGCGGGGTTACAGGTCGGCCTGTAAGCCCACGCCCTCGGCCAGTGCGCGGTCGATGGCTACCTTGGCGGCGGCCAGATCCAGAATGTACAGGCCGGTGGCGTCGAAGATGGTGGTCTGCGTGTCGCTGGTGCGGCCGGGGACCTTGCCGTCGATGAGGTCACCGATCTCGCCGGTGATGTCGTCGGCACTGATGACGCCCTGCTTGATGGGCAGCTCCATCTCGCCCACGCGGATGCACTGGGCACGGTCGTCGGCGTAGAAGGCGGCGCCCTGGAAGATGGTGCTCTCGATCTCCTGCTTGGATTCCATGTCGGAGCCCAGGCAGCTCAGATGGGTGCCGGGCTTCAGCCACGCCTTCTGGATGATGGGCTTGCGGGAGGGCGTGACGGTGATGATGGCGTCACTGTCGCCCACGGCGGCGGCCATATCCAGCGCCGGCAGGAACTCCACGCCGGAGGCGTCGATGCCGAAGTCATCGGAGAGCTGCTGGGCGATGTGGGCGGCGAACTGCACCGCGTTGTCGGGGAACATAGGGTCGGCGATGTAGACCTTATCGATGGCCGGACGCAGCAGCAGCGTGGCGGCGATCTGGAAGGGGGCCTGTTTGCCGGCACCCAGAATAAACAGGTGCTTGGCGTCCTTGCGGGCCAGCAGGTCCACGCCCAGCGCGCCGGCGGCGCCGGTACGCATACAGGTGACGTAGGAGGCGTCCATGACGCTGACGGGAATACCGGTGTTGGAGTCGTAGACCATCATGATGCCGTTGAAGGGCGGCAGGCCCTTTTCCCGGTTCTCGGGAAAGTTGTTCAGCATCTTCAGGCCGTGGAGCTGTACGCCCTTGATATAGCCGGAACGGATGTCCATGGCGGCGTGCTCGTCCACGAATTCATAGTTGACCAGCGGCCAGATCACGGACTTGCCCTGGGATTTCAGACGATAGACCTCGCGCACCTCCTGGATGACTTCCTTCATGGAGATGACCTGCTTGACCTGCTCGCGGTTCAAAATCAAAACGCTCATATACATCCCTGTCCTTTCGTTTTTTCGGGAGGGCGGAGAGGGGCCGCGCCGGCCGTGCTCCACCCCGGTTTGATGCCATTGTAACCGGGAGATGTTGCGCCGCACGTGGGAAAAGCGTTGAATTTCCGTTGTTACTAAACATTTTAGCAAATCATGCCGCGCTTTTCAACAAACGATTTGGTACATTTGCCGCCGGGGACACAGCGCCACTGGACAGACGGCCCGCCCTGGTGTACAATACGGCCATAACACAACACGGCTTTCAACAGGAGGACGGGACGCTATGTACGCGGATATCATCATTAAAAACGGGCGCTGCGTGACCATGTGCGGCGATGGCGGGGCCGACTGGGTGGCCGCGGCGGGGAAAATGATCTGCGCCACAGGCCGCGGCGATGATTGGCAGAAGCTGGTGCGCCCCGGCACGCAGGTCATCGACGCCAGGGGCGGCACGGTGCTGCCGGGGTTTATCGACAACCACTTCCATGTGATGCAGACCGCTGTGAACATGATGAGCGTGGATCTGGGCGGTGCGCGGTCCCACCGGGAACTGGGCGAGATGCTGGCCGCCGCCGAAAAGCGGGAGGGCGCGGTGCTGGGCTGCCAGGTGGAGGAGTCGCAGTTCGAGGAAAAGCGTTTTCCGGACCGGTATGTGCTGGACAAGTATTGCAGCGACAGTCCGGTGGTGCTGTTTTCCAAGGAGTACCACGTCAGCATGCTGAACACCCATGCCCTGCTGTATTACAAGGTTCCCTTCTCCCTGGAGGGCGTGGAGCTGGACGGCAGCGGCCTGCCCACGGGCATTTTCCGGCGGAACGCCAACTATGTGCTGCGCTCCAATGTGCTGCGGAGCCTGCCGGACGAGTTCCGCATGGAGGCCATCCATCTGGCTATGTCCCGGCTGCTGGAAAACGGCATCACCACCGTGGCGGCCATCGAGGGCGGCTGGCTGTTCGACGACCGGGACGCGGAGTTCATCTACGCCCACAGCGGCGAGTTCCCGGTGGATATGCCGCTGTTCTATCAGACCATGGACCTGGCGAAGGTCTGGAAGCTGGGGCTGCGCCGGGTGGGCGGCAATATTATGGTGGACGGCACCCTGTCCAGCCACAGCGCCGCCCTGTCGGCGCCCTACGCGGACCGGCCGGACTATCGGGGACAGATCTTCCTGCCCCAGGATGGACTGGACGAGTTCGTGCAGCAGTGCTACCGGCAGGATATGCAGCTGGCGCTGTACAGCATCGGCGACCGGGCCATCGAGTCCGTGCTGCTGGCCCACGAGAGGGCCATCCGTCAGGGCGGCAGCACCGCCCTGCGCCACCGCATCGAGCACGCCATCATGGCCACGCCGGAGCAGATCGCCCGGGCGGCGGATATGAAGCTGATCTTCTCGGTGCAGCCGGCCTACGCCTATCTGTGGGGCGGCAAGGGCGGTATGTACGAGCGCCGGGTGGGCGAGCGCTATCTGCGCTCCAACAACTTTGCCGCCATGTTCGCCGCCGGCGCGGTGGTGTGCGGCGGATCGGACAGTGACGTGACGGAGCCGCGGCCCATGCTGGGCATCCACGCGGCGGTGAACCGCGCCGTGCCCCAGTGCGCCGTGTCCGTGGAGCAGGCCATCGAGATGTACACCGTCAACGGCGCTTACGCGCTGTTTGAGGACAAGCGCAAGGGAAAGCTGGCGCCGGGATACCTGGCGGATATCGTGGTGCTGGACCGCGACATCCGCGCCGTGCCCGCAGAGCAGCTGGAGCAGACCGACGTGACCGTGACCATCAAGTCCGGGTCGGTGCTGCACAGCCGGCAGTGAGGTGACGGCCATGCTTCAGATCAGACTGTTTGGCAAGCCCCAGGTCATCTGCGACGGCACGGACATCACCCCGGAGCTGGGCAACAAGGGCTGCGCCCTGCTGTGTATCCTGTTCCTGCGGGGCGGGGACTACTACGCGCGGGAGAAGCTGGCGGCCTACCTCTGGCCGGACAGCGCCGCCAGCGCCTCCAAGTATAATCTGCGCTATACCCTGTGGAAGATCAAAAAGAGTACCGATACCGGCGAGGGCGGGCGGTCGCTCATCAAGCTGGACCGGGAGTACTGCTGCATCGACCGGGCATACGACTATATCTGCGATCTGCAGACCATCGACGAGATCGACCCGGAGACACAGTCGGCGGACGAGCTGAAGCGGGCGTGTGACGCCTTCGGCGGCGAGCTGCTGGAGGGGTACTATTTCAACCACTGCGAGGACCTGAATGAGCTGATCCTCAGCCAGCGCATCTATTATGAGAAGCGGAAGAACCGGCTGCTGATGAAGGCGGCGGAGCTGTATGAGCAGCGGGATATGCTGCCGGAGGCCGTGGGCATTCTGGAGCGGGTCATGGAATACGAGCCCTACAACGAGCAGCTGGCCCTGCGGCTGATGACGCTGTATGAGCGCGGCGGCGACCGCAGCCGTGCTATCCGGTTTTTCAACGAGTTCCGCAACCGGCTGGCCTCCAACCTGGAGATCTATCCCGGCAGCGCCATCACGCAGAAATACGCGGAGCTGAAGGCCGCACCCGCCGCGTCGGAGGAGCCTGCGGCGGCGCGGACCGACGTACCGGGCTTGCACGTGCAGACCTACTGCCTCCGGGCGGTGCCCTGCTTCTGGATGGCGGACACGGTGGGGAAGCTGCTGGACGCCGTCGGGAACGACGTGCGGCCGGACGACCGGGCGCTGCTGCGGGTGCTGGGGGCTATACAGCCCGCTGCGGCGGCCTGCGTCGGCG
>OBDA01000212.1_pt1 | contig 11709 bp, 10 predicted proteins | sample 1503151 | NCBI WGS metagenome assembly OBDA01 (sample SAMN01760947, study PRJEB22395) | human gut metagenome
TTCCTACGCGGATTGCCTCCAGCTATGGCATGAACTTTGAGTTTATGCCAGAACTGAAGTGGAGCTTTGGCTACCCTGGCGCGATTATCTTTATGATCCTTGCGGGCCTGACACCGTATCTGTACTTTAAGCGTAAGAACTGGCTGTAACTATACGATGTCGCTGTGAGTAAGTTAGTGTGCTGACAGCGACATTTTAGCCGAGGGAATCGCAGATAATATAATTGTTGTGAATAATATCCATGCCACGTTGAGTTGGACGCTTAATGACTCACATCTCACCCCTTCAATTGCTGCAGAGATAATAGAAAAAAGTGTCAAACCCAATGAAATCAATACAAAGTAGATTGCCTTACATCCAGTATCTCTTATTCTTTTTGCTCCAATATTGATATTTACATAGGTATTATTAATAACCAGAATAAAACTCAAAGCCAGGTTGATATCATTCAAAGTTATTAATATTGACCATGATGTTAATGTATAGATTATGAACTGAAAGCGTGATAAATGCTCAAGCCTGGATGGGTAGAATATATTTCTGATGGATGATTTAAATATTTTTTACATTGTTTTTTATATATAATTGTTTTGAATATATATATTACCTGAATTATGAGGTTTGCATATATATGCAATATAGCAGTCTTTGCATTGATAACTATACAGTAGTAATTTAGAGTGTGTAAGTTTTTATTGATGGGGTATATTTTAATTAAATATAATTGGAATGTATTTTTATTCTATAAACAATATCTTGGGGAATGGATTCTATATGGGGAATGGTAACTTTTGGCAGTTGTTCTTGGGTAAAGAACCTTACAGCAAAAAATCTGATTTTGTTAAGGCATGGTTATTGTGGTGGGCTATTACCATCCTTGTTCTATTTATTTTAAGCCTGACTACGACATTAAATTTAAGAAGTATAGGTATAGGGTTAAGTTTTGGGTTTTGTCAAATCCTTGGTAGATATACGATGTCTCTAGGATGGAGTAAGTACTGGGGAGTTTTGGGGGTACTTCCTGTAACAAATATTGTTCTTTTTCTTATCTTAATTTTTTTCAAAAAAAGATAAATAAGTCAGTGGGTAGGCTCATTAAACGGCCTACCCATGTTAATTCTTAACTTTTTCTACGCTGCGTATAAATCGCATCCATCACAAAAATTGCCAGCGCCACCCAAATAAAGGCGAAAGTCACCATCTTATCGGCACCCGGTTTTTCACCATAAAACGTCACAGCCAGCAGGAACATCAGCGTCGGGCCAATGTACTGGAAAAAGCCTAACGTTGAGAGACGCAAGCGCGTGGCAGCGGCGGTAAAACACAACAGCGGTACGGTAGTGACAATACCGGCGGCGATCAGCAGTAAATTCAGCGACATCGGGTTTTGCCCCATATGGCTGGTTGAGCTGTCGGCAATAGCAAACAGGTAAATTGCCGCCACGGGCAGCAGCCACATGGTTTCGATTAACATGCCGGTTTGCGCTTCAACGGCAATCTTCTTGCGTACCAGACCGTAGAAGGCAAAACTAAATGCCAGTCCCAGCGCGATAATAGGTAGCGAACCAAAAGTCCACAGCTGGACTAACACGCCACATATCGCCAGAATCACCGCCAGCCATTGCATCCGGCGGAATCGCTCGCCGAGGAAAATCATCCCCAGCACAATGTTCACCAGCGGGTTAATAAAGTAACCAAGGCTCGCTTCCAGCATATGGTGATTGTTCACCGCCCAGATAAACAGTAGCCAGTTGCCACCAATCAGCACGGCAGAGACTGCCAGCATAAAAATTTTCTGTGGCGTCTGAATCAGCGTTTTTAAATAGGACCACTGGCGGCAAATGCTCATCAGCACCACCATAAAGAAAAACGACCAGATCACGCGATGCGTCAGGATTTCATCGGCGGGCACGTAGTAAATCAACTTGAAGTACGCTGGCGCAATACCCCAAATAAAATAAGCGGCAAGAGCGAGTAATACGCCCTGCCGCGTTTGTTTTGCATCCATCGGGAATACTCATTTTTAATTGGTAACAGCAGTTTACCTGCTTTTATGTCTTCAACCTACCATATAGGTGGCGGTGGCACTGGCAATATAAAGCTGTTCTTCATTGTGTAATTCAACGCGGGCGACGGCGACTTTATTGCCTGCACGCAACAGGCTACTGGTAGCAGTAAAACGCTCGCCCCTGCCTGGGCGCAGATAATCAACGCGAAGATCAATGGTCCCCATCCGCGATAGCCGCTGGCGTAGTTCATCTTCACTGATGGTTTCGTGGCGGGTTAAGGTACTTCCCACGCACACCAGACCGGCGGCGACATCCAGCGCCGACGCAATGACCCCGCCGTGCAAAATGCTTTGCGCCCAGTTGCCCACCATCATTGGCTGATTTTTAAAGGCCAGCTGTGCGAACTCTTTTTCGTAACGCTCCAGTTCCATCCCCAATGCGCGGTTAAATGGCATGTGATAAACAAACATCTCACCCACTAATTTCAGGGCTTGTTCAGCAGTCAGTACGGCAGACATATCATCCTTACACTTCATTGGTTAATGAAATGTTGATTTTATGCTTCTTTGTTGTTGGTTTCTACTTTAGGAAGGGATAACTAACGGCAATGGAGTTAAGTATGTAAAATAGCCCGCAGAAAAACATTCACCTTATCAATAATTCGTTACGGAGAACACGACCGATGCGGACTCTGCAGGGCTGGTTGTTGCCGGTGTTTATGTTGCCTATGGCAGTATATGCACAAGAGGCAACGGTGAAAGAGGTGCATGACGCGCCAGCGGTGCGTGGCAGTATTATCGCCAATATGCTGCAGGAGCATGACAATCCGTTCACGCTCTATCCTTATGACACCAACTACCTCATCTACACACAAACCAGCGATCTGAATAAAGAAGCGATTGCCAGTTACGACTGGGCGGAAAATGCGCGTAAGGATGAAGTAAAGTTTCAGTTGAGCCTGGCATTTCCACTGTGGCGTGGGATTTTAGGCCCGAACTCGGTGTTGGGTGCATCTTATACGCAAAAATCCTGGTGGCAACTGTCCAATAGCGAAGAGTCTTCACCGTTTCGTGAAACCAACTACGAACCGCAATTGTTCCTCGGTTTTGCCACCGATTACCGTTTTGCAGGTTGGACGCTGCGCGATGTGGAGATGGGGTATAACCACGACTCTAACGGGCGTTCAGACCCGACCTCCCGCAGCTGGAACCGCCTTTATACTCGCCTGATGGCAGAAAACGGTAACTGGCTGGTAGAAGTGAAGCCGTGGTATGTGGTGGGTAATACTGACGATAACCCGGATATCACCAAATATATGGGTTACTACCAGCTTAAAATCGGCTATCACCTCGGTGATGCGGTGCTCAGTGCGAAAGGACAGTACAACTGGAACACCGGCTACGGCGGCGCGGAGTTAGGCTTAAGTTACCCGATCACCAAACATGTGCGCCTTTATACTCAGGTTTACAGCGGCTATGGCGAATCGCTCATCGACTATAACTTCAACCAGACCCGTGTCGGTGTGGGAGTTATGCTAAACGATTTGTTTTGATGAACGGTTGAGTGGTTGGCAAATCTGGAATCCAGCATCCAGGATTACCCTCTCAGAGACTAAAAGCATTGCAGTTTCTCGCGCAGGCGCTGAAAATAGCGCCTGTTTTTATTTCAGGCAATCGGGGTGAATGTGGCGCAGGCGGAAGTGTTGAATCTGGAGTCCGGAGCTAAACAGGTTTTACAAGAAACCTTTGGCTACCAACAGTTTCGCCCCGGCCAGGAAGAAATTATCGACACTGTGCTTTCCGGTCGCGATTGCCTGGTCGTCATGCCCACCGGTGGCGGAAAATCCCTTTGCTATCAAATTCCTGCCTTATTGCTAAACGGCCTTACCGTGGTTGTTTCACCGCTGATTTCGTTGATGAAAGATCAGGTGGATCAACTGCAAGCCAACGGCGTGGCGGCGGCGTGCCTTAACTCGACGCAAACCCGCGAACAGCAACTTGAAGTGATGACAGGCTGCCGCACCGGGCAAATTCGTCTGCTTTATATCGCCCCGGAACGCCTGATGCTGGATAACTTTCTTGAGCATCTGGCGCACTGGAATCCGGTGTTATTAGCCGTTGATGAAGCGCACTGTATCTCCCAATGGGGCCACGATTTCCGCCCGGAATATGCCGCGCTCGGTCAGTTGCGCCAGCGGTTCCCGACGCTGCCGTTTATGGCGCTGACCGCCACAGCCGACGACACCACGCGCCAGGATATCGTGCGCCTGCTGGGGCTGAACGATCCGCTGATTCAAATCAACAGTTTTGACCGTCCGAATATTCGCTACATGCTGATGGAGAAGTTCAAACCGCTCGATCAGTTGATGCGCTACGTGCAGGAACAGCGCGGTAAGTCCGGCATTATCTACTGCAACAGCCGGGCGAAAGTAGAAGACACCGCTGCGCGCCTGCAAAGCAAGGGTATTAGCGCGGCGGCCTATCATGCCGGGCTGGAAAATAATGTCCGCGCCGACGTGCAGGAGAAATTCCAGCGCGATGACCTGCAAATTGTGGTGGCGACGGTGGCGTTCGGCATGGGCATCAATAAACCAAACGTTCGCTTCGTGGTCCACTTTGATATTCCGCGCAATATCGAATCCTATTATCAGGAAACCGGTCGCGCCGGGCGTGATGGCCTGCCCGCGGAAGCGATGCTGTTTTACGATCCGGCCGATATGGCGTGGCTGCGCCGTTGTCTGGAAGAGAAGCCGCAGGGGCAGTTGCAGGATATCGAACGTCATAAACTCAATGCGATGGGCGCTTTTGCCGAAGCGCAAACTTGCCGTCGTCTGGTACTGCTGAACTATTTTGGCGAAGGGCGTCAGGAGCCGTGCGGGAACTGCGATATCTGCCTCGATCCGCCGAAACAGTACGACGGTTCAACCGATGCTCAGATTGCCCTTTCCACCATTGGTCGTGTGAATCAGCGTTTTGGTATGGGCTATGTGGTGGAAGTGATTCGCGGCGCTAATAACCAGCGTATCCGCGACTATGGTCATGACAAACTAAAAGTCTACGGTATGGGCCGTGATAAAAGTCATGAACATTGGGTGAGCGTGATCCGCCAGTTGATTCACCTCGGCCTGGTGACGCAAAATATTGCCCAGCATTCTGCCCTCCAACTGACAGAGGCCGCGCGTCCGGTGCTGCGCGGCGAATCCTCTTTGCAACTTGCCGTGCCGCGTATCGTGGCGCTCAAACCGAAAGCGATGCAGAAATCGTTCGGCGGCAACTATGATCGCAAACTGTTCGCCAAATTACGCAAACTGCGTAAATCGATTGCCGATGAAAGTAATGTCCCGCCGTACGTGGTGTTTAACGACGCAACCTTGATTGAGATGGCTGAACAGATGCCGATCACCGCCAGCGAAATGCTCAGCGTTAACGGCGTTGGGATGCGCAAGCTGGAACGCTTTGGCAAACCGTTTATGGCGCTGATTCGTGCGCATGTTGATGGCGATGACGAAGAGTAGTCAGCAGCATAAAAAAGTGCCAGGATGAAGACTCCGTAAACGTTTCCCCCGCGAGTCAAATGTATGTTGATGTTATTTCTCACCGTCGCCATGGTGCACATTGTGGCGCTTATGAGTCCCGGTCCCGATTTCTTTTTTGTCTCTCAGACCGCTGTCAGTCGTTCCCGTAAAGAAGCGATGATGGGCGTGCTGGGTATTACCTGCGGCGTTATGGTTTGGGCAGGGATTGCGTTGCTTGGCCTGCATTTGATTATCGAAAAAATGGCCTGGCTGCATACGCTGATTATGGTTGGCGGTGGCCTGTATCTCTGCTGGATGGGTTATCAGATGCTGCGCGGCGCGCTGAAAAAAGAGGCGGTTTCTGCACCTGCGCCACAGGTCGAGCTGGCGAAAAGTGGGCGCAGTTTCCTGAAAGGTTTACTGACCAATCTCGCTAATCCGAAAGCGATTATCTATTTTGGTTCGGTATTCTCATTGTTTGTCGGTGATAACGTTGGCACTACCGCGCGCTGGGGCATTTTTGCGCTGATCATTGTCGAAACACTGGCGTGGTTTACCGTCGTTGCCAGCCTGTTTGCCCTGCCGCAAATGCGCCGTGGTTATCAACGTCTGGCGAAGTGGATTGATGGTTTTGCCGGGGCGTTATTTGCCGGATTTGGCATTCATTTGATTATTTCGCGGTGATGCCAGACGCGTCTTCAGAGTAAGTCGGATAAGGCGTTTACGCCGCATCCGACATTATTTTTCACGCATGCCTCGCCGATGCTAACAGTGCTCCCACCAGCATAAACAACGAGCCGAAAATCTTATTCAGCGCCTTCATCTGCTTTGGTCCTTTAATCCATAGAGCAATCCGTTGAGCAAGGGTGGCGTAACCGATCATCACAATAATATCGACCACAATAGTGGTGACGCCGAGCACGATATACTGCATCAGTTGCGGCTGTTGCGGCATGATGAATTGCGGAAATAGCGCCGCCAGAAACACAATACTTTTGGGATTGGTGAGATTCACAAAAACTGCGCGCTGGAACAAATGTCGACGCGATTGAGTAGAGGCCAGCGATTTAAGGTCAATTGCACCAGCGGCGCGCCACTGCTGGATTCCCAGCCAAATCAAGTAAGCCGCGCCTGCCCACTTCAACACTTCAAACGCAATCACTGAGCGGGAAAATAGCGTCCCCAACCCCACGCCAACCAGCACAATATGAATCGCCAGTCCGGTCTGAAGCCCAGCAATAGACGCCACCGCGCCGCGATAACCGTGGTTGAGCGAGGTGGTCATAGTGTTGATTGCACCAGAGCCTGGCGACAGGCTTAAAATGATCGATGTCAGCAGGTAGGCAAACCACCATTCTAAGGTCATGATGAACTCCCGGTGTGTCTATTTTTGTGCCACAATACGCTACTGTCGCAGCGTTGTGTCAGGCACGCTAAAAAAAACGATTTTACGTGGTTTAAGAGGCAGATTACCCGATGTTTCAGCAGCAAAAAGACTGGGAAACAAGAGAAAACGCGTTTGCTGCTTTTACCATGGGACCGCTGACTGATTTCTGGCGTCAGCGTGATGAAGCAGAGTTTACTGGTGTGGATGACATTCCGGTGCGCTTTGTCCGTTTTCGCGCACAGCACCATGACCGGGTGGTAGTCATCTGCCCGGGGCGTATTGAGAGCTACGTAAAATATGCGGAACTGGCCTATGACCTGTTCCATTTGGGGTTTGATGTCTTAATCATCGACCATCGCGGGCAGGGACGTTCCGGTCGCCTGTTAGCCGATCCGCATCTCGGGCATGTTAATCGCTTTAATGATTATGTTGATGATCTGGCGGCATTCTGGCAGCAGGAGGTTCAGCCCGGTCCGTGGCGTAAACGCTATATACTGGCACATTCGATGGGCGGTGCGATCTCCACATTATTTCTGCAACGCCATCCAGGTGTATGTGACGCCATTGCGCTAACTGCGCCAATGTTTGGGATCGTGATTCGTATGCCGTCATTTATGGCACGGCAGATCCTCAACTGGGCCGAAGCGCATCCACGTTTCCGTGATGGCTATGCAATAGGCACCGGGCGCTGGCGCGCGTTGCCGTTTGCTATCAACGTACTGACCCACAGCAGACAGCGATATCGACGTAACTTACGCTTCTATGCTGATGACCCAACGATTCGCGTCGGTGGGCCGACCTACCATTGGGTACGCGAAAGTATTCTGGCTGGCGAACAGGTGTTAGCCGGTGCGGGTGATGACGCCACGCCAACGCTTCTCTTACAAGCTGAAGAGGAACGCGTGGTGGATAACCGCATGCATGACCGTTTTTGTGAACTCCGCACCGCCGCGGGCCATCCTGTCGAAGGAGGACGGCCGTTGGTAATTAAAGGTGCTTACCATGAGATCCTTTTTGAAAAGGACGCAATGCGCTCAGTCGCGCTCCACGCCATCGTTGATTTTTTCAACAGGCATAACTCACCCAGCGGAAACCGCTCTACAGAGGTTTAAATTTCTTATGTACCAGGTTGTTGCGTCTGATTTAGATGGCACGTTACTTTCTCCCGACCATACGTTATCCCCTTACGCCAAAGAAACTCTGAAGCTGCTCACCGCGCGCGGCATCAACTTTGTGTTTGCGACCGGTCGTCACCACGTTGATGTGGGGCAAATTCGCGATAATCTGGAGATTAAGTCTTACATGATTACCTCCAATGGTGCGCGCGTTCACGATCTGGATGGTAATCTGATTTTTGCTCATAACCTGGATCGCGACATTGCCAGCGATCTGTTTGGCGTAGTCAACGACAATCCGGACATCATTACTAACGTTTATCGCGACGACGAATGGTTTATGAATCGCCATCGCCCGGAAGAGATGCGCTTTTTTAAAGAAGCGGTGTTCAAATATGCGCTGTATGAGCCTGGATTACTGGAGCCGGAAGGCGTCAGCAAAGTGTTTTTCACCTGCGATTCCCATGAACAACTGCTGCCGCTGGAGCAGGCGATTAACGCTCGCTGGGGCGATCGCGTCAACGTCAGTTTCTCTACCTTAACCTGTCTGGAAGTGATGGCGGGCGGCGTGTCGAAAGGCCATGCGCTGGAAGCAGTGGCGAAGAAACTGGGCTACAGCCTGAAGGATTGTATTGCGTTTGGTGACGGGATGAACGACGCCGAAATGCTGTCGATGGCGGGGAAAGGCTGCATTATGGGCAGTGCGCACCAGCGTCTGAAAGACCTTCATCCCGAGCTGGAAGTGATTGGTACTAACGCCGAAGACGCGGTGCCGCATTATCTGCGTAAACTCTATTTATCGTAATCGTTCTTTATTTGGTCAGTTGTCAACCTGATACTTCGCTACAATGGATACTCGTTAATCAAAGAGTTTTCCATTGTGGCGCTACTTATCATCACCACGATTCTGTGGGCCTTCTCCTTTAGCTTTTATGGCGAGTACCTTGCGGGGCACGTCGATAGCTATTTTGCGGTGCTGGTGCGCGTTGGCCTGGCGGCACTCGTTTTTCTGCCGTTTCTGCGTACCCGTGGGAATAGCCTGAAAACGGTCGGCCTGTATATGCTGGTGGGCGCGATGCAGCTCGGCGTGATGTATATGCTGAGTTTCCGCGCGTATCTCTACCTGACGGTCTCCGAACTGCTGCTGTTCACCGTACTGACGCCGCTCTACATCACGCTGATTTATGACATCATGAGTAAGCGCCGTCTGCGCTGGGGCTATGCTTTTAGCGCCTTGCTGGCGGTGATTGGTGCCGGGATTATTCGCTATGATCAGGTCACCGACCATTTCTGGACTGGCTTGTTGCTGGTGCAACTCTCCAATATCACTTTTGCCATCGGCATGGTGGGTTACAAACGCCTGATGGAAACTCGCCCGATGCCACAGCATAACGCCTTTGCGTGGTTCTATCTTGGCGCGTTTCTGGTGGCGGTAATTGCATGGTTCTTGCTGGGAAATGCGCAGAAAATGCCGCAAACCACGTTGCAATGGGGCATTCTGGTGTTTCTTGGCGTGGTGGCTTCCGGGATTGGCTACTTTATGTGGAACTACGGCGCGACGCAGGTGGACGCCGGAACGCTGGGCATTATGAATAATATGCACGTTCCGGCAGGGCTGCTGGTAAACCTGGCTATCTGGCACCAACAGCCGCACTGGCCAACGTTTATTACAGGCGCGCTGGTGATCCTGGCCTCACTGTGGGTGCATCGTAAGTGGGTCGCTCCGCGCTCTTCACAAACGGCAGATGATCGCAGGCGTGATTGCGCGCTGAGCGAATAAACGCTTCCGTAACTGGCTGACGCTGCTCGCCATCGCGCACGGCGGCGTACAGTCGGCTCCACAAGCCTTCACCCAGGGTTTTGGTCACCACCAGACCCTGGCGCTCAAAACTCTCTACTACCCAATGCGGTAGCGCGGCAATACCCATCCGCGCGGCAACCATCTGAATCAACAATAAGGTGTTATCGACGCTTTTCAGTGACGGGCTGACGCCTGCCGGCTGAAGAAAATGCCGCCAGACATCCAGTCGACTACGCTGCACCGGATAAATTAATAGCGTCTCGCTGGCGAGATCTTCCGGTGTAATACGCGTTTTTGCCGCCAGTGGATGGTCAGGTGCTAACACCAGGCGTACTTCATAATCGAACATCGGCGAATAATGCAGGCCACTGCGCGGCAGGATATCGGAGGTCATCACCAGATCCAGCTCGCCCTGTTGCAACGCGGGCTGCGGGTCAAACGTCACGCCCGATTTAAAATCCATCTCTACCTGCGGCCAGTTCTTATGGAAATTTTCTAACGCGGGCGTCAGCCACTGAATACAGCTATGGCACTCAATGGCAATGCGCAGACGCGTCCGCTGCGGTTCATTGCAGGCTTGCAGTGCCTGGCTGATTTGCGGCAGCACCTGGTTTGCCAGTTGCAACAGGATTTCTCCCTGCGGTGTAAAGCGTAGCGGCTGGCTCTTACGCACAAATAGCCGGAAGCCAAGGCGTTGTTCCAGATCGCTAAACTGGTGAGACAGGGCGGATTGCGTCTGATGCAACGTCGCCGCAGCGGCTGCGAGAGAGCCGCAGTTCCGCAACGCTTGTAGCGTTTTCAGGTGTTTTACTTCGATCATGAAAGTCCTTCACTTCGGCATGAATAATTTGCGCTTGAGGAATATACAGTAACCGCCAATTATGGATGTGTAAACATCTGGACGGCTAAATACTAAAAATTCCATAAGGGGCATATAATGACAATTCTTAATCACACCCTCGGTTTCCCTCGCGTTGGCCTGCGTCGCGAGCTGAAAAAAGCGCAAGAAAGTTATTGGGCGGGGAACTCCACGCGTGAAGAACTGCTGACAGTAGGGCGTGAACTGCGTGCTCGTCACTGGGATCAACAAAAGCAAGCGGGTATCGACCTGCTGCCGGTGGGCGATTTTGCCTGGTACGATCATGTTCTGACCACCAGTCTGCTGCTGGGTAACGTTCCGCCACGTCATCAGAACAAAGACGGTTCGGTAGATATCGACACCCTGTTCCGTATTGGTCGTGGACGTGCGCCGACTGGCGAACCTGCGGCGGCAGCGGAAATGACCAAATGGTTTAACACCAACTATCACTACATGGTGCCGGAGTTCGTTAAAGGCCAACAGTTCAAACTGACCTGGACGCAGCTGCTGGAGGAAGTGGACGAGGCGCTGGCGCTGGGCCACAACGTTAAGCCTGTGCTGCTGGGGCCGGTTACTTACCTGTGGCTGGGGAAAGTGAAAGGTGAACAGTTTGACCGCCTTAGCCTGCTGAACGACATTCTGCCGGTTTATCAGCAAATGCTGGCAGAACTGGCGAAACGCGGCATCGAGTGGGTACAGATTGATGAACCCGCGCTGGTACTGGAACTACCACAGGCGTGGCTGGACGCATACAAACCCGCTTACGACGCGCTCCAGGGCCAGGTGAAACTGCTGCTGACCACTTATTTTGAAGGCGTAACGCCAAACCTCGACACGATTACTGCGCTGCCTGTTCAGGGGCTGCATGTGGACCTTGTACATGGTAAAGATGACGTTGTTGAACTGCACAAGCGCCTGCCTTCTGACTGGTTGCTGTCTGCGGGTCTGATCAATGGTCGTAACGTCTGGCGTGCCGATCTTAGCGAGAAATATGCGCAAATTAAGAGATCGGAAGAGCGTCGTG
>OBDA01000226.1_pt1 | contig 11425 bp, 7 predicted proteins | sample 1503151 | NCBI WGS metagenome assembly OBDA01 (sample SAMN01760947, study PRJEB22395) | human gut metagenome
GCTCGATAGCCGTTTCCTGGGCTATCCGTTGCTCAAAGCGTTCTTCTTGGGTCACGTCATCACCTTTACGATTCCAGTTTTCGTGAATTAATTAAAAACACGAATCACATTGTTTTATGAAAGTTACACAATGGTTAACTAAAATCACAAATTTTGTATGCTTGAACTGTGACGGATTTCGCACCCTATTTTTATAAATCATTATTTATCAGTGCATTAATGTTTTCCGCAGTTGCTATACAGATCGCATAGTTAACATTTCGTTAAAAGATCCCTTGCTTTTTATGATTCGCGATTTAACTATTAGCAACAGAAATGTGAAACATCTGGAGAGTAGCGATGCAGCAGTTAGCCAGTTTCTTATCCGGTACCTGGCAGTCTGGCCGGGGCCGTAGCCGTTTGATTCATCACGCTATTAGCGGCGAGGCGTTATGGGAAGTGACCAGTGAAGGTCTTGATATGGCGGCTGCCCGCCAGTTTGCCATTGAAAAAGGTGCCCCCGCCCTCCGCGCGATGACCTTTATCGAACGTGCGGCGATGCTTAAAGCGGTCGCTAAACATCTGCTGAGTGAAAAAGAGCGCTTCTATGCTCTTTCTGCGCAAACAGGCGCAACGCGGGCAGACAGTTGGGTTGATATTGAAGGTGGCATTGGGACGTTATTTACTTACGCCAGCCTCGGTAGCCGGGAGCTGCCTGACGATACGCTGTGGCCGGAAGATGAATTGATCCCCTTATCGAAAGAAGGTGGATTTGCCGCGCGCCATGTACTGACCTCAAAGTCAGGCGTGGCAGTGCATATTAACGCCTTTAACTTCCCCTGCTGGGGAATGCTGGAAAAGCTGGCACCAACGTGGCTGGGCGGAATGCCAGCCATCATCAAACCAGCTACCGCGACGGCCCAACTGACTCAGGCGATGGTGAAATCAATTGTCGATAGTGGTCTTGTTCCCGAAGGCGCAATTAGTCTGATCTGCGGTAGTGCTGGCGACTTGTTGGATCATCTGGACAGCCAGGATGTGGTGACTTTCACGGGGTCAGCGGCGACCGGACAGATGCTGCGAGTTCAGCCAAATATCGTCGCCAAATCTATCCCCTTCACTATGGAAGCTGATTCCCTGAACTGCTGCGTACTGGGCGAAGATGTCACCCCGGATCAACCGGAGTTTGCGCTGTTTATTCGTGAAGTTGTGCGTGAGATGACCACAAAAGCCGGGCAAAAATGTACGGCAATCCGGCGGATTATTGTGCCGCAGGCATTGGTTAATGCTGTCAGTGATGCTCTGGTTGCGCGATTACAGAAAGTCGTGGTCGGTGATCCTGCTCAGGAAGGCGTGAAAATGGGCGCACTGGTAAATGCTGAGCAGCGTGCCGATGTGCAGGAAAAAGTGAACATATTGCTGGCTGCAGGATGCGAGATTCGCCTCGGTGGTCAGGCGGATTTATCTGCTGCGGGTGCCTTCTTCCCGCCAACCTTATTGTACTGTCCGCAGCCGGATGAAACACCGGCGGTACATGCAACAGAAGCCTTTGGCCCTGTCGCAACGCTGATGCCAGCACAAAACCAGCAACATGCTCTGCAACTGGCTTGTGCAGGCGGCGTTAGCCTTGCGGGAACGCTGGTGACGGCTGATCCGCAAATTGCGCGTCAGTTTATTGCCGGCGCGGCACGTACGCATGGGCGAATTCAGATCCTCAATGAAGAGTCGGCAAAAGAATCCACCGGGCATGGCTCCCCACTGCCACAACTGGTACATGGTGGGCCTGGTCGCGCAGGAGGCGGTGAAGAATTAGGTGGTTTACGAGCGGTGAAACATTACATGCAGCGAACCGCTGTTCAGGGTAGTCCGACGATGCTTGCAGCTATCAGTAAACAGTGGGTGCGTGGTGCGAAAGTCGAAGAAGATCGTATTCATCCGTTCCGCAAATATTTTGAGGAGCTACAACCAGGCGACAGCCTGCTGACTCCCCGCCGCACAATGACAGAGGCCGATATTGTTAACTTTGCTTGCCTCAGCGGCGATCATTTCTATGCGCATATGGATAAGATTGCTGCTGCCGAATCTATTTTCGGTGAGCGTGTGGTGCATGGGTATTTTGTGCTTTCTGCGGCTGCGGGTCTGTTTGTCGATGCCGGTGTCGGTCCGGTCATTGCTAATTATGGGCTGGAAAACTTGCGCTTTATCGAACCCGTAAAGCCAGGCGATACCATCCAGGTGCGTCTCACCTGTAAGCGCAAGACGCTGAAAAAACAGCGTAGCGCAGAAGAAAAACCAACAGGTGTGGTGGAATGGGCGGTAGAGGTATTCAATCAGCATCAAACCCCGGTGGCGCTGTATTCAATTCTGACGCTGGTGGCCAGGCAGCACGGTGATTTTGTCGATTAATCGGTGAATGAAGGGCAACGGCGAATAGTTGCCCTTTTATTTCACTAAATTTTGTGACGTTGTCACATTATGCATGATGTGTACATCTATTTTCAGGGCATCCACTGTATGAAAAGCTGGCACACCTGCCAAACAACCTGGCAGGTGCAGGCAATCCCCTTTGCATCAGTACTGATAATGTGAACCTGACTAAACCGCCCACAGAGCGCGGTTGCTAACAAGAACACAACATCTGACGAGGTTAATAATGGGAAGCCCCTCTCTGTATTCTGCCCGTAAAACAACCCTGGCGTTGGCAGTCGCCTTAAGTTTCGCCTGGCAAGCGCCGGTATTTGCCCACGGTGGTGAAGCGCATATGGTGCCAATGGATGAAACGCTTAAAGAATTTGGTGCCGATGTGCAGTGGGACGACTACGCCCAGATCTTTACCCTGATTAAAGATGGCGCGTACGTGAAAGTGAAGCCTGGTGCGCAAACAGCAATTGTTAATGGTCAGCCTCTGGCACTGCAAGTACCGGTAGTGATGAAAGACAATAAGGCCTGGGTTTCTGACACCTTTATTAACGATGTTTTCCAGTCCGGGCTGGATCAAACCTTTCAGGTAGAAAAGCGCCCTCACCCACTTAATGCGCTAACTGCGGACGAAATTAAACAGGCCGTTGAAATTGTTAAAGCTTCCGCGGACTTCAAACCCAATACCCGTTTTACTGAGATCTCCCTGCTACCGCCAGATAAAGAAGCTGTCTGGGCGTTTGCGCTGGAAAACAAACCGGTTGACCAGCCGCGCAAAGCCGACGTCATTATGCTCGACGGCAAACATATCATCGAAGCGGTGGTGGATCTGCAAAACAACAAACTGCTCTCCTGGCAACCCATTAAAGACGCCCACGGTATGGTGTTGCTGGATGATTTCGCCAGTGTGCAGAACATTATTAACAACAGTGAAGAATTTGCCGCTGCCGTGAAGAAACGCGGTATTACTGATGCGAAAAAAGTGATTACCACGCCGCTGACCGTAGGTTATTTCGATGGTAAAGATGGCCTGAAACAAGATGCCCGGTTGCTCAAAGTCATCAGCTATCTTGATGTCGGTGATGGCAACTACTGGGCACATCCCATCGAAAACCTGGTGGCGGTCGTTGATTTAGAACAGAAAAAAATCGTTAAGATTGAAGAAGGTCCGGTAGTTCCGGTGCCAATGACCGCACGCCCATTTGATAGCCGTGACCGCGTTGCTCCGGCAGTTAAGCCTATGCAAATCATTGAGCCTGAAGGTAAAAATTACACCATTACTGGCGATATGATTCACTGGCGGAACTGGGATTTTCACCTCAGCATGAACTCTCGCGTCGGGCCGATGATCTCCACCGTGACTTATAACGACAATGGCACCAAACGCAAAGTCATGTACGAAGGTTCTCTCGGCGGCATGATTGTGCCTTACGGTGATCCTGATATTGGCTGGTACTTTAAAGCGTATCTGGACTCTGGTGACTACGGTATGGGCACGCTAACCTCACCAATTGCTCGTGGTAAAGATGCCCCGTCTAACGCAGTGCTCCTTAATGAAACCATCGCCGACTACACTGGCGTGCCGATGGAGATCCCTCGCGCTATCGCGGTATTTGAACGTTATGCCGGGCCGGAGTATAAGCATCAGGAAATGGGCCAGCCCAACGTCAGTACCGAACGCCGGGAGTTAGTGGTGCGCTGGATCAGTACAGTGGGTAACTATGACTACATTTTTGACTGGATCTTCCATGAAAACGGCACTATTGGCATTGATGCCGGTGCTACGGGCATCGAAGCGGTGAAAGGTGTTAAAGCGAAAACCATGCACGATGAGACGGCGAAAGATGACACGCGCTACGGCACGCTTATCGATCACAATATCGTGGGTACTACACACCAACATATTTATAATTTCCGCCTCGATCTGGATGTAGATGGCGAGAATAACAGCCTGGTGGCGATGGACCCAGTGGTAAAACCGAATACTGCCGGTGGCCCACGCACCAGTACCATGCAAGTTAATCAGTACAACATCGGCAATGAACAGGATGCCGCGCAGAAGTTTGATCCGGGCACGATTCGTCTGTTGAGTAACCTGAACAAAGAGAATCGCATGGGCAATCCAGTTTCCTATCAAATTATTCCTTATGCAGGTGGTACTCACCCGGTAGCAAAAGGTGCCCAGTTCGCGCCGGACGAGTGGATCTATCATCGTTTAAGCTTTATGGACAAGCAGCTCTGGGTAACGCGTTATCACCCTGGCGAGCGTTTCCCGGAAGGCAAATATCCGAACCGTTCCACTCATGACACCGGTCTTGGACAATACAGTAAGGATAACGAGTCGCTGGACAACACCGACGCTGTTATCTGGATGACCACCGGCACCACACATGTGGCCCGTGCCGAAGAGTGGCCGATTATGCCGACCGAATGGGTACATACTCTGCTTAAACCATGGAACTTCTTTGACGAAACGCCAACGCTAGGGGCGCTGAAGAAAGATAAGTGATTGTTTCAGACAAAAAAACGGCACCAGGTGCCGTTTTTTACTTATGAGCGAACCAGATTAATACCGTACACACACCGACTTAGTTTCACACCAACCGTCCAGCCAGTCGGGGCCAAAATCACGGCCCGTTCCTGACTGCTTCATCCCACCAAACGGTAAGTTAGCGTCAATTAAGGTATGGCTGTTTACCCACACCGTACCTGCCTGTAAGCGATCGCTATATTCCAGAGCCTGGGAGAGATTTTGCGTCCAGACACTGGCAGTTAAGCCATATTCCGTGTCGTTTGCCAGTTGTAACGCCTCTTCTCCATCCGCTACTCGCACCAGGTTTACCACCGGACCAAACACCTCTTCACGAGTTAAACGCAATTTAGCATCGGGATTTACCACCAGCGTTGGCGCAACATAATACCCCTCTCCGGCTGGTCCATTCGACCCGCGAATCAGCTCTGCTTGCTGTGCCTGCGCATCGTCGAGGAATGAACACACTTTGTCGCAGTGCGCACGAGAAACCAAAGGGTTAATCTGTGCAACAGGTGACATCCCCGGTCCCACTTGCAACGATTTTACCGCCTGCTCAAATCCACTAACCAGCGTGTCAAACAACGGCGCTTCAATATAAATTCGCGAACTGGCGGCGCATACTTGCCCTTGATTCAGGAAGCTTCCGGTCATCAAGCCTTCAATAACCCATTGCGGATCAGCATCTTTTAATACAATTGCCGGGTTTTTACCGCCCAGTTCCAGCGTTACACGCGTTAAGTGATCAGCAGCAGTTCTGGCAATACCTTTTCCCGTCGCGGTTGAACCGGTAAAACTGATTTTCGCAACATGAGGATGTGACGTCAGGGCCGCGCCGCATACAGCACCTGACCCGGTGACGACATTAAAAACGCCATCAGGGATACCAGCCTCGCTGGCCAGTTCCGCCACGCGCAACATCGTCAGTGGCGTGGTTTCCGAAGGCTTAATCACGATTGAACAGCCTGCTGCCAGTGCTGGCATCACCTTCCACATACCAATCATCAACGGAAAGTTCCATGGCACAATTCCCGCCACTACGCCAACCGGCTCTTTACGCGTCCAGGCCTGATAACGCGCCCCCTGGGGTAAGGGAATCGACAAGTCCAGCGTTTTACCCGCGATTTTGGTCGTTAACCCGGCGGTATAACGCATCCAGTTCAGCGTACAGCCCACTTCAAAAGCACGGGAAATGGCAATTGACTTGCCTTGCTCCAGGGTTTCCAGTTGCGCCAGCTCCTCACTGTGCTGTTCCACCAGATCGGCAAAACGTAGCAGAATACGTTCACGCTCTGCGGGTAATCGCCCGGCCCAGCGACGCGAGACAAAGGCCCGCCAGGCAGACATGACTGCGTTATCTACATCCGCTTCGTTGGCATCAGCAGTAGACGCAATTTCTTGCCCGGTGGCCGGATCAAAGATCGCCAACCGTTTTTCACTTTGTGCGGGGCCAGGACGACCATCAATATAAAGACCGTGTTGACGATCGAGAAACTGTTGGACCTGGCTTAATACTGCTACATGCGGCTCTGTCATCACTTTTCCTTATTATTTACCCAGTGTGATTTCAGTGTACGCAGCGACAAGAAAAGTCACTTTTTTCGCTGTGACATTCGCTTTGTCAGCTGTGACAAGCTCCGCAAATCGTGACAATAACCGCTTATGTCTCTATGCCTGACAAGACTTATTTCCTATAGTCAGGCTCATTAGCTTCGTTTATTGCAACACAAATGCAACAATAAAAATACATTTCACAGAGCGAAAACGTGCCATGAACCCCGCAGTGGATAATGAGTTTCAGCAATGGCTTTCCCAAATCAATCAGGTATGCGGAAATTTTACCGGACGCCTGCTGACTGAGCGTTACACGGGTGTACTGGACACGCATTTTGCCAAAGGACTAAAGCTGAGTACCGTGACAACCAGCGGGGTGAATTTATCCCGCACCTGGCAGGAGGTAAAAGGTAGCGACGATGCCTGGTTTTACACCGTTTTTCAGCTTAGTGGTCAGGCAATAATGGAGCAGGATGAGCGTCAGGTGCAGATTGGCGCTGGCGATATTACGTTACTCGATGCCTCACGCCCCTGTTCGCTTTACTGGCAGGAGTCTTCTAAACAGATTTCATTACTTTTGCCACGCACTCTGCTGGAACAATATTTTCCCCATCAAAAACCTGTCTGCGCAGAAAGACTGGACGCTGACTTACCCATGGTGCAACTCAGTCATCGCCTGTTACAGGAGAGCATGAATAATCCGGCACTTTCTGAAACAGAAAGTGAAGCTGCGCTACAGGCGATGGTGTGTCTGCTGCGCCCGGTACTTCATCAGCGGGAATCTGTTCAACCTCGTCGTGAACGTCAGTTTCAAAAAGTGGTTACGTTGATAGACGATAATATTCGCGAAGAGATATTACGCCCGGAGTGGATAGCCGGAGAGACAGGTATGTCAGTACGTAGTTTGTACCGAATGTTTGCCGATAAAGGTTTGGTGGTCGCGCAATATATTCGTAACCGTCGTCTCGATTTTTGTGCAGATGCGATTCGCCATGCCGCAGATGATGAAAAACTGGCAGGCATCGGCTTTCATTGGGGATTTTCTGACCAGAGTCATTTTTCAACGGTATTTAAGCAACGCTTTGGGATGACGCCAGGCGAGTATCGACGTAAATTCCGCTAACTAATTGGCGTTGTGTGTACTGCAACGCCAATTAGTTAAAACAGATATTTGACTATGCATTTTTCAGGGCGAAAGGCAATTTGACAGGAGTTTTTGAATATTCACCTTGTTTCAGGAAAATAGATCAATCGCTTTCTCCTGTAGCGTTATCCCGATATTGCGGTTTTGCTATTAAAATTTTCGCACCCATTTACCGTTTATCCCTTGTACATATTCCCCCGGTTTGGCCCGAGCTACGAGCTTTTGCCCGGCGAGTTTCGCGATATCATCTACAGACACATTATTTTGCTTTGCCAGTTGTTGGTAACTCGCTTTACGTTCGGCATTAATGTCGGTTACTAATTTCTCTGTTTCAGCATCCGTTTTCAGCGCAACCAGATAACCATAAAATGTTTCACCTACCCGCCCCTGAGTTCTGGCTTCATCCAGAGTCAATGCCATTACATTGCTGCTTACCAGCCCAACAAGAAACGCACAAAGAAGTAATGTTTTCTTCATCATCGCCTCAGAAAAGATCGCTACGAGTTTCAAGCAGCTCTTCGACATCTTTGTCTGCCTTGATGATGATCTCATGCTCAATTTTAACGTTCATATTGATAGTGATCGGTTCCTTGGGCGCAGCGACTTCAATACGCGGCGTACAGGCAGCCAGCATAAAAGATGACGTCAACGCAGCCAGTAAAATTTTCATTGTTTTTCCTCACACTCTTTTCCTTGCGGACAGTCATTTCCCGGCAGACGTGCGTTCTGCTCCAACCATGCCTGGAGATTATCGCCAAAGCGTAAACTGCGCCACAGCGTAAAAATATTCTCTTCATGATGGTAATTAAGGTTTACCGTACCGCTTTTACCATCAACGCGACTGGTACCTGTAATGTTGGCCTGCATGGTTAATAAACCGAGATTATCTAAGTTAATTTTTGTCGATGACCGGCTAATTTCCATATAGCGCAACCAGTTAATTGCTGAACCCGCAGTCATATTGTCTTTCACCACCGCATCTGCGGTGTCTTTATCCAGCCGCAAGGTCATTGGCCCGCTATTTGCCAGCCAACCATCTTTCACTATCCATTTTTCGTTGTTTAGCCATAACGGCAATGCACCACTAAATGCCCCGGACATGGCGAATTGTTTCGGATTGACGGCGCTAACCAGTTCGCTGGATGAGAGATTATTCAGCCGCAACAGCGCCGGGTCATGTTGCGGCATACGTAATTGTTTCATCAGTACGTTACCGCCTAACACATCGACGCTAACATCAGTCAACAGCAAGGGTTCTTCTTCAGTCCACGGATAACGCCCTTGCAAATCAGCCGTAATATTTTTCGCTGTCACCAGATTAATCACTTCGGCAATTCGCAACGTAACGGGGCCGCGAGTCCCCAGATGCCAGGCTCCATCGGCAAAACGGAAAGGCAGGACAAAATCGACACCGTTAACCTGATTATCTGGCATCCAGGCACTACCGCCTTTCAACACGCCGTGTCCTCCCGCGCGGAATCCTTGTTCAGGCGCAGCAGAAAATGCAACCTGAGCATACAGTTCACCATCGCGTAAGTTCATCTTCCAGTCGGGTGGCACCAGCGGCTGGGATACAGTCAGTGATTGTTTTGGCCACCAGGCGTTACCGCGCAGACGAATACCGTCCCAGCGACCATTTACCCGAACCGGGCCAATCTCACCAGCATGTAAATCGCCTTTAAAGAGGAAATACGTCGGATCGCGCCCATCGACGCTAAATTTTAAGGTTGATGGCGGTAACACACTGCCGCCAGTGAACAGCGTTTGCCCGGCGTCCAGTGACAGCGCGCCGCTGAAGGAGGGATGCTGTGCGTCACGTACCCAGACGACGGGCTTGTCGAGAATTAATCGCGGCTTTTCTACCGTCATCGTACCGTATTGTAACTGGTCGAAACCGGTGGAGAGATCGGTCAGCGTAATCGTGCTGTCATGCCACTCACCTTTTCCTGCGACATCCCAGGTGGCATTCATCGGTGTAAAACTGCCTTTTCCCCAGTAGCGCCACTGCCAGCGGCCAGCGTCAGGGAGAAAATCATTCGCCAGCCCATCCATATGCAGCACGAAATCGCCCAGTTCATTTTCATGCGCCTGCAAAATGGCCTGCAAACGTCCGTCAACACCACGTTGGGTGACTTTTACACCCGCTAAAGGCCAGCGGATTTCATCGATGTCCAGCGAATCGATGACTCTTCCCTTCGAACGTAATAACGCGCCGGGCTCAAAGGCCAGCGTTGGGTCAGTCAGACTTCCACTTAGCTGCGCGGGTAAGCGGGCATATAAAATGAGGTCCGCCTGTTTCGCTTCACCGGTCAGTTGCAGTGGCATCTGACTTTTTTCCATGCTTAATTTTCCTGGACCAAAATTAAGCACCGCGTTGCCTTTACCCGCTTGCCCCTGGGTCAGCACACTCAGTCGCCCGCTGACCAGAGCGTTCTCGAGCCCTGCCTGCCAGTTGTCGACTTTGACACCCAGTCGGCCACTCAAAGGAAAACCTGCATACGGCCAGCTCCAGCGACCATCGCTTACGGTCAATTGTTGACGAGTAATTTGCCACGGCAAATCGAGCAACGGATCGCCGTTATCCCGTGCCAGCACAATCAATTGCCCGCTATTTTCCTGCCAGTCCAGCTCTGCATCCACCAGTGACGGTTCCTGCGGCAAGTTTAACGTCGCAGTAGCATGCCCACTTACAGGAAGTCCATCCGGCACGAGCGGCATAGTAAATTCCCCCACCAGTTTAACCGGCGGCTGATTTTCAAACGCGACGACATCCAGTTCGCTGACTGTAAGTTGTTGCCCTTTCAGCTGGCCTTGAAATTTAACTTTTTCGCCCTGATAACGCAGTTGCTGGATATCAGAGGTTAATGCGAGAGAGAGTTTTCCCTGCCATTCCTGCCAGGGAGAAAAAATCAGTTTATCGATATTGATCCAGGTGTTAGGCAGCATGGACTGCCACTGCGCGAGGGTTTTTGGAGCAGCTGGCGATTGCTCCGTCTGCGGCAATTTCGCCAGACAAGCAGAATCAAGTTCTACCGTGCCGACGTTCAATAACCAGCGGCTGGGATGTGAAAGGCTGGCGTTGGTGATATGCGCAAGCTGACAATCTCCCACCAGATAACGGAGATCGGGAATGATTAAACCTTTACGCGTAATGCGTGGGCTTTCATCTAATGCAATACGTGTCCCGAGCGGTAGCCAGATGCCCGCCAGAGTGGGAACCCACAGCCCGAGCGTCATCAACAGCGTCAACGGCACAAGAATAATCAGTAATAACAGCGCGAGAACGGCTTTATATTTACCCAGCATGGGTAGTTAATATCCTGATTTAGCGAAAAATTAAGCATTCAATACGGGTATTGTGGCATGTTTAACCGTTCAGTTGAAGGTTGCGCCTACACTAAGCATAGTTGTTGATGAATTTTTCAATATCGCCATAGCTTTCAATTAAATTTGAAATTTTGTAAAATATTTTTAGTAGCTTAAATGTGATTCAACATCACTGGAGAAAGTCTTATGAAACTCGCCGTTTATAGCACAAAACAGTACGACAAGAAGTACCTGCAACAGGTGAACGAGTCCTTTGGCTTTGAGCTGGAATTTTTTGACTTTCTGCTGACGGAAAAAACCGCTAAAACTGCCAATGGCTGCGAAGCGGTATGTATTTTCGTAAACGATGACGGCAGCCGCCCGGTGCTGGAAGAGCTGAAAAAGCACGGCGTTAAATATATCGCCCTGCGCTGTGCCGGTTTCAATAACGTCGACCTTGACGCGGCAAAAGAACTGGGGCTGAAAGTAGTCCG
>OBDA01000227.1_pt1 | contig 11415 bp, 3 predicted proteins | sample 1503151 | NCBI WGS metagenome assembly OBDA01 (sample SAMN01760947, study PRJEB22395) | human gut metagenome
ACAATAACCGGAATTTGATTGGCTATCTTCTTGTTAATAGATTGTTGTTCATCCATTAACCGGACTATCTGGAACATCTGTCGTTCCTTATCCTCTAAAAGACTGCGCACACTATCGATGCGCTCTGCTGGATAGGTGGCCTTGAAACGGCAAAGCATACTGTCCATTGCCATACGCCGTGCATGGTAATGCTCGATATCTTTATCGTTCCATTCCAGTATTGTTTCACCCAATAGAGAAAATTTTATCATTTGAATATTGATATTGTTTATTTCTTTTCGGAGCTCGTCTATTTTTTTATTGCCAAGTTCTAATGCTTCTATCTCCTGCCATTCATAGAGGCTATTATATGCCATACATCCGATAAGAATGGAGATAAGTATATATCCCAACCGTATTGCCTTATAGAAATTTCCTGACCGCTCCATTATTTTAATGACATTGATTTTTGGAACATGAATAAAAGTTTATCTTTTTCGTTCATGCGGATATTATCAGAATAACCGTCTTTTGTTATTTGATACCCACATGGCTTAACCATAAAAATGCCTAAGCCCTTAGTGTATGAACTTACTTCTGATGCATAGTCTTTACTTGTATTTAATGGAACTTTCCCTTTAATATGACACCACTCATTATTACAACTGATGTCTTCAATCTCAGACATCATTTTTTGCAAATCTGTAATAGCTTTGGAACTCGCTACTTGGGGTATCTGCAACTCAAAACAGAGCATCGGTTCGAGAATGTCCACACCTGACTGTTGCAAAGCCAGCCTGAAGACATAAGGGGTCAGCTGTCTGAAATCAGCAGGTGTACTTACCGGGCTATAATACTCGGCTTGAGTAAAAGTTACTTTCAGATCTGTCACTTCCCATCCATGTAAACCAGATTGGCAAGACATACGAATCCCTTCAAAAACGGCATTTTGAAAAGAATGGTTCAGATAACCATAGGAGATGTCACTTTCGATTTGCAACCCTGCCCCTAACGGTAAGGGTTCAAGAGTCAGCCCTATTGTGGCCCAGTAAGGGTTGGGTGGTACTTCGATCTGAATAATCTTATTGACCTTTTTTATAGGTCGTTCTTTGTAGATAGTCTTGATCTCATCAAAATGGACCTTTACGGAAAATCGTTCTTCCAGCAATGTCTGTATGATTTCCTTTTGGGTCAAACCATATAACGAGATTTCCAATTCATCACTATATGAGTTTATGGAAAAGGACAAAGACGGGTCTTCAATCCACAATGTATTCAGAGCGGATATCACCTTGCTTCTCTCTTCGGGCTTATTTGGCCGGACGGAGGATTTGAGAGCGGGATGCTGATGAGATAATCCTTGAATCAAACAAGGTTTAGCACCTAAATAATCTCCGATTCGAAAATCTTCTATATCTTCTACAATCGCGATATCATTGGCACCCACTTCATCAACATTTATCTCTCTGCCCTGATAAATAGTCTTTAGATTTTTAATCTTGATGAATTTTTCCGAATCGTTGATTCTTACAACGTCTCGAAGTCTCAGACTTCCGTCAATTATTTTAAGAAAACTTCTTTTATGCCCTTTGGGGTCATGCTCTATCTTATAGAGATAAGCTGAAAGTCTGTTTGAGACTGATGCCGGAGGAAGTATAAAAGAAGAAATGGCGTCCAACAACTCATTGATACCGATATTGAACATTGCTGATCCATGTAGCACCGGATAGACTTTGGCTTTTGCCACAAGAGCGATTATCGTATTCCAATAATCAGCCGGTGAAATTTCGCTATCCGCCAAATATCGTTCTAATATATCGTCGTCATGGTTGCATACAAATTCTTTGTATTCTTCCTTTATATATGTTTGGGAGCAAACCGGATAAACCGATCCATCGACAACAGTTTGCATAAACAGGACATCTTGCGACAGATTTGTTTTTATATCCATATACAAACGCTCCAAATTCACACCGGCACGGTCAATCTTATTGATAAATATAATTGTCGGGATTTGCAGTTTTTGTAAAGTATTGAACAGCAACTTTGTCTGCGCTTGTATGCCTTCCTTTGCGGATAAGATGAGGACTGCTCCATCAAGCATTTTGAATGTCCGCTCCACTTCCGCAATAAAATCCATGTGTCCCGGAGTGTCAATGATATTGCATTTCACTCCATTCCAGATAATAGATGTCGTAGAAGCCCGGACAGTAATTCCTCTACGTTTCTCTATATCCATAGAGTCCGTTATGGTGTCACCATTATCCACACGGCCGCACTTTTCCGTTGCTCCACTGGCAAACAGCAGATTCTCGGTTACGGAAGTTTTTCCTGCATCAATGTGAGCAAGAATTCCTAAATTTATAATATTCATTTGGATTAAGCAATAATATACTACAGTAGATGCATTGTCGAAACGCACCTTTTAATACCTCCTCGTAGCATATGAGAACTACAGGATTACTAACTCGTATTAATATGTATATTATTACTGCCGCATAACGATTACAAAATTACACAAAAAAATATATCTAACAAAAGTGGGAGGATTTTTTAACTTTTTACCATAGACATTTTATTAGGGAAGCGTAGGTTCAACTGGCAAGTACAAATAAGTAGAAATGTTTGAACAACACCGTTTTAGGAAGTTGAAAAATCAAGTTTCTCTCTCGGTATAGCGTTTATTTTGGCCAATATCTTCTTTAGTTTAGCATTTGTGTATTTCCCATTCGTGTTCTATTTAGCTCCTTATTATGAGTATGTAGCAAGTTACTTATCAAATTCAGCCTCTTTGAGGGTCAAATATGGTTTTGCAAATGGTGACTGACAAGACATAAACAAGGTCAGCAGGAATTTTTTACATAAATGGACATGAATGTATATAACCTAAAATAAGAATAAATTTTAATAAGGGCTGCCCAAAAAGAAAAAAATGCAGTTGCCATCCTATAGATACTTGCAGAAAGGATAAAATTTACTTTTAGACCTTTTGGGATAGCCCTTATTAATACTTCAGATAAAATTCCTTAGGTTATATTTTCAATCCTTTGGACCGGGTTTCCTCCTTGGCATACAGTCCCGGACGCCCGATTATGACATGGTTGGCAACGATACTATCCGCCGGACTGCGTATCTGCGGCGGTGCATTTTCGGGATATTGCGCCTGCCTGTTCCTCACATCTTCCGCTTCCGGCTTGACCTGTTGCCCTTCATTCTCCTTTTCTGCGACTTCGGGCGTGGGTGGCGCAAGCTCCAGCTGAATTTTTCGGTCAAGGGCGGCAAGTTCGGACTTCAACTGCTTCAGCTCGTCCTCCTTCTTCCACACCTTACCCGCTATCTCCTGTAACTGCGGTATCTCCATCTCCAGCACCTCGTTCTTCGCCTTGTACTGGTCGATGATGGAGGGTATCCTCTCCATCGCGTTGAGGAAGTTGCGGGCGGCGGCCAACGGGTCAGCCATCGCCAGATGCCCGTTGTTGTAGGTGTACTTGTAGTTCCCCTCGACCACGAAGCGGTTGTCGGTGAACTCCAATCCCTCTTTGAGTATCCTTTCGCTCACCACCTTTATCGGAAAACCGTAAAGTTCACCGACCTGCGTGTACAACCCTCCGGTCGTGGCATTCTTGGCTATCTCCTGCAAACGCTTTCCGATGACCTTCTCATCGGCGGAATCCACTCCGTCCACCTTTATTATATTAAGGCGGTTGCCCTCCTTGTCGGTCTGCACCACCGACAGGAAGCGGTTCCAGTCCTCCGTCATGGCATCTATGAAAGCCGTGTTGTTGCGCAACTCGCCGGTCTTTGACTCCAGCTTGAACTCCGAATCACGCTTGCCCTTGTTGAACGACTTGCGTTCCCCTTCGAGCGATGCGATCCGCTTTTCCAGTTTCGCCTTGTCCAACAGGTCGGTATTGCCGGAGAGCAACGCCATGTATTCCGAGAAATTCATGCCCGATTTTTCGTCCATTGCCCCCTCGTCGATGGTACGCGCACCCATCGCACCGCTTTTGAGCTGGCTTATGAAAGTCTGCTTGCAGTGCAGGAGGTTGAACTTGTAGCTGTCCAGTGACTTCTCCACCGCGTAGATGATTACATCCACGTTGTTCCCGGCGAAATGTTTGGCAATCTCATTACCTGCCCTAACTCCGCGTCCGTCACGCTGTTGCAAGTCGGACGGTCGCCACGGCGTATCGAGATGATGGATAGCCACACACCGTTTCTGGGCGTTCACACCCGTTCCGAGCATAGAGGTAGAGCCGAACAGCACACGCACCGTCCCGGCGTTCATGGCGTCTATCACCGCCTTCCGCGCCTTGTCGGTCTTGCACTCCTGAATGAAGCGCACCTCGCTTGGCGGTATACCGTAGTCCTCCGTCAGTTTGCGCTTGATTTCCGAATAGACGTTCCACCCGTCGCCCGGCTGGTATGTCCCCAAATCAGAGAAAACGAACTGCGTGCCTTTCTGGGCGTCGTATTTTTGATAATACTCCGCGATCATCTTGGCACAGTGACTCGCTTTGTTGTCGGGATGATCTTCGTAATTCGGGTCTATCATGCGCATGTCGAGTGCCATTTTCCGGGCATAGTCCGTGGCGATGAGCATCTTCGCCTTTTCTTCCGTTTCCGAAAGCGGCAGCCTGCCCAACAAGGTGGCATCGCCCGTCTTGGCGAACTGCATCAGTTTCTGTATGAAGTCCTCCTGTTCCGGCGTGGGCGGTATATGGTGCAGTATCTCGTTCTTGGCAGGACGGTCAACGCCCACATCCTCCGCCGTGCGGTAGTCCGTGATTTCATTATAGAAGGCGGCAAGCTCCGGCACTTTGATGAAGTAGCGGAAACGCTCCTTCTGGACCACATTGTTCGTCACGTTAAATTCAAAATCCGTCGTCTTCTTGGCAAATATCGCCGCCCAAGCGTCGAAACACCTTATGTCCTGCCGTTCCAGCTCCTTCGGGCGCAGGTACTTGAACAGCAGGTACAATTCAGTCAGTGAGTTGCTGATAGTCGTGCCGGAGAGGAAGGTCGCACCCAAGTCTTTTCCTGTGCGCTCCTGTATGGTGCGTATGGCAAAGAGCATGTTAAGTGCCTTCTGGCTTCCCTCGCTGTTTCCCAATCCCGCCACACGGTCGTGGCGCGTGTTGAAAGTCAGATTCTTGAACTGGTGGCTCTCATCTATGAAGATGTGGTCGATGCCCATCTGCTTGAAATCCACCACGTCGTCCGTGCGTGACTTTATGGCGTGTTCCACCTTCTCCAGCTTCGCTTCAAGGTTGTGCTTGCGCTTCTCCAATCCTTTCAGCATCGCCCGCGACACGTTCTTTCCCTGCTGCCGTAGCACTTCGAGGTTTTCCTCCACCGTGTCAAGCTCTGCTTGCAGGATGCGCTGCTGCAATTCCGGCGACTGCGGTATCTTGCCGAACTGGTCGTGCGACATGATGACGCAATCGTAGTCGTTGTTCTTTATATTATTGAAGAAGCGCACACGGTTGGCGGTCGAAAAGTCCTTCTCCGAAGCGTACAGAATACGTGCGTTGGGATATGCCGCCTGATAGGTGGCTGCAATCTCCGCAACGTTGGCTTTCAGCCCGATAATCATCGGCTTGTGTGCCAAATTCAGACGCTTCATCTCATGCGCGGCGATGCACATTATCAGCGTCTTACCGGTTCCCACCTCGTGGTCGCAAATTCCGCCGCCGTTCTGTTTCAACATCCAGACGCAATCCATCTGTGAGGGATAGACGCTCTTGATACCCCGGCTTGCCAGCCCTTTCAGGTTGAGGTCGGGAAAGGTCTGATGGGAGCCGTCGTAGCGCGGGCGCACGAAACAGTTGAACTTGCGGTTATACATCGTCACAAGCCGCTCCTTGAACTGCGGCGACTGCTCTTCGAGCCATTCGGAGAAGCCGTTTCGTATCTCGTCAATCTTGGCGTTGGCGAGTTGTATTCCCTCGCTGTCGCGCATCTTGATGTCGTTGCCATGCTCGTCCTTGCCGATGGACTTCATCATGTCAGGGCAGGTGTTGTGCAGGGCGTGTTTTAGGAGGTGCATACCGTCATAGTTCCGGTAATACCCCTTCACCAGAAACTCGTCCGTGATTTTCATGGTGCGGTAGCCGCACACCACCGAAAACTCGTCCATGCTTGCGGAATAGGCGATTTTCACCTCCGTGTCGAACAGCCGGCTCATGTAGGCGGCATAGACACCCGTCGGAATCCAGCGTTCCCCGAAATTGAAGTCCAGATCCTCGAAGGCGATGCGCTGCGGCTCGGCATCTTTCAGAGCCTCCAACGCCTGCTTCACCTCCGGCATACGCTCATTTTCGGGATTGTCACCCATCCATGCCTCTATGCGTTCCGCTTTCTCTATGACATTTCCGGCGATGAAACGGTCTTTGATTTCGTAACCGGTCACGAGCGGATTGTAGTAGATGCGCCCTTGCAGGGCAGTGAGCAAATCCTCCGCCGTGCTGTCGGTTATCTCCCGCATATAGTCGAGATTGACCGTACCATATTTGTTGAGCGACGCAGACAGGGCTTCTTCGGGAGAGCCTACGTTGGCATGGCTCTCCACCGCGAAGGAAACAGGATGCTCGAAGATGTCCGCCTTGACGAACTTTCCGTTTTCCATCCGTTCCAGCGAAAGGATGTCGCGCCCGCCCGCATCCATCATCACTAACTTCACGTTCTGCTTGGCGTTGAGGTTGCCGTAGCGCATGACAAACTCATCGTAACAGGTATTCAGATGCTCTCGCCACGGAACATTTGCCTCGCGCCGGAGCGATTCATAACGGTACAGACGCTCGTAGGCGTCACGCAGCGACACATACAACAACGCCTTTTCCTTCTGGTATCCTTTCAGGTCGAGCGGCTGGAATGTCGCCCCGTATGGCGTGATGTCTTTCAGGTAGCCGATGTTATGACGCCCCCGGTCAGCCACCAGCGACCCTTCGCGCAGGTGCATCTCCGGCGTGCGGTGGTAGGCACGCGGAGAAAGGTCCACGACTTCCTCCTTCGGCTTTTCCGCTTCGATGTCGGGGAAAAGGAAAGTCCCCACCGCTTCCGATGGGGTATCTGTAACGGCAGGTGCGGCGACTGCCTCCGGCTGTGTTTCCTCCTGTCGTGGCTGCTCACGGGAAGTTTCCGGCACGGCTTTCACTTCCGTCTTTTCCGCCACTTGTTTCTCGTTATGCTGCCTTGCCAGTTCCCGAAGTTCTTTCCTACGCTCCGGCGTCAAACCCATCATCATTTCATAGAAACCGTTGATGGGAGGATTGGTATCCCAGTCCAGTGTGGCATAGATGTCGTCCGGGTCGGCAGGCTTGGCGGTGTTCTCCGCTTTCACCTCCTTATTCTCCATTGCGGGTTTTGCAGTTGGAGCTGTCGGTGTAACCGTGACTTTCGGTTTGGGCGGAGTGGACTTTGCCGTAACTGCCTTTTTCACCGTCTTTTTCTTTTTGGAGGTTTTCGGTTGGCTGACCTCTTCCGTCATCCCCCAGAGGTCAAGCAGGGTGAGCTGCACGCCTGCGGAATATTGCGGGCGCGGTTCTATCTCCGGCTTTTCATCTGCGGGTTGCGGCTTTTCTGTCGGAGTTTCCACCGTCTGCGCCGAGGATACTGTTTCCAATTTTATGGCAGGACGCTCTACTTTATTTTGAACGGCAACTTTTTCTTCCGTTCCTGCCTGCCGGATTGAACCCGAATACAAGCGCATGGCAAGCCTGTAATGGAAATCCTCGTCGAGCATACGGCGCAAATCCCCGGCGATGCCTGCTGCCTTGCCCTCGTGCAGATAAACCATAGCGGGCTTCCCGTAGGGGTCTGTGTCAAGTTTCGCCATCGTATGCACGATGCGTTCCGGGTGGTGGATGAAATAGGCGTTGTCGGTCAGGGCGGTTTTCGTGTCCGTCTGTATCACGGTCATCAGCCGCTCGTCCTGCGACATTTCCTTCTTGCTGAGGTTCTTTTGCAGGACAATCAGGTCACTGCCCACCTCCGTGCCCGCGTTGTCCGTGAACAGGTTGTTGGGCAGGCGTATCGCGGATACCAGATTGGCCTGACTGAACAGCTCGTTACGCACGGAGGTCTTGGTGCTATTCAATACCCCTTGCGAGGTGATGAACGCCACGATACCGCCGTCACGCACGGCATCCAGTCCTTTGAGAAAGAAATAGTTGTGGATGGTTTTCTGGGCGGAGCGTCTGCCGAAAGAGTCGCTCCGCTGAAACTCCGCGTCGAACACGGCAATGTCACCGAACGGAATGTTGGACACCGCCAAGTCGAAATAATTGTTGAACGGTCTTTCGATTTTCTCAAAACCGCAGGTGCGCATTTTCTGGTCGGGATAGAGATGCCTCAAGATTGTACCCGTGAGCAGATCCTTCTCGAAAGCCATCACATCCGCATTGGGGCTGTGCCGCAGCATGGAATCCACGAACACGCCGACACCTGCCGACGGTTCGAGCATACGGGCGGGGCGGACGCTGTAATCTGCCAGCACGTCCGCGATGGTGTCGGTTATCTCTTTGGGGGTGTAGAAAGCGGTCAGCACGGACGCTTTCAGCGAATCCACAAACCGCTTGTACTCTGTTTCGTCCTTGCTGTTCTCACGGATAAGCCTGTGCAGCTCCACCGTCGGGGCGAACAGTTCGAGGTCGGATTTCGCCCACCGGACGGCATCCGTCAGTTCCTTTGCAGGGTTGAGGATACATTTCAGACCGCCGAAACCGCAGTACCTTTGAAGTATGGCACGCTCTTCGGTTGTCGCTGTCCTATTTTCCCTGTCAAGGATGAATGCCGTCCGTATCGCCTCGATGTTGTCCCGCAGTTTCTGTTTGCGGTTAAACGCCATATTCGTCTAAGTAAAGGACGGTTGCTCCCGTCAGCTCCGTGTAGAGCAGGTCGTAATCGGAAGACAGGGCGAAATTGTCATCCGAGAGGTCATAGACGGAGAACACGTTGCCGACAAGCGGCAGCAGTTTCAGGACAAAGGCTTCACGCTTCTCTTCCGGCACTTCATCGGCAAACTCGTTTTCCACGACTTCGCGGAGGATGGCGTAACGGGAATAATGCAGCCCGCGCAGCAGCGTGTCCATCGCCAGTTCCTGCGCACCATCGGCGGGATAGCCTTCAAGCCGTGCCCTCTCATACGTTTCGGCGGCACGGTCGGCCCGTTCCCGTATGAAAGCGGTGTCGTCAGCCTGTTCAAACTTGTTCGTGCGGAGATAGTCCAGCAGGTACAGACCGTAATAGGAAAAGTCGGTCTGACCCTCGTTTTTCTTCTTGTTGTTCATTACTTTGGATTTAGCGGATTGATAATTAACGGGATAATCGGTTGGAAAAAGGAAGAAAAAGGCACTCGGTATCCCTCCGAGTGCCACCACTAAATCCAAAGTATGAGTGTAATCCGGTATCGAAGAACAATTCATTACTCTGAACAAGTGGCAAAGTTAATACTATTTCTTCCGTCCTGAAAATTTCTTGTCCTTTTTAGCCTCCGGGAACACAAAAGTCGTGTTATATTCCCCGTCAAAGGCGACAACAGCATCGAAACTCTTGCCCTGTTTGCTCTTGAACCCTTTGAGCAGCTTGGTATGCCCTTCGGTGAGCAGGTCTTTGATTTCATCGTCGGACAGGGTGCGTCCCGCTTTCAGCCGGAACACGGGCAGTCCGCACTCCGTGTTGTCGCAGCGTACCACCTTGCCGTAGAACCGCATCCTGCCCGTGCCACACTTGGGACACGCGCAGCCGGAGTCACGGCTGCCGAAGAGCTTGTCGCACGAGATCAGTTCGGAGGTTATCTCACGTGTGTACGCCTCTATCTCCTTGCGGAAGGTGTCGTCGGACAGTTCCCCGCGCTCGATACGCGCCAGCTCCTTTTCCCATTCGCCCGTCATGGCAACATCGGCGATGCGCATCGTCTTGACGACGGAATTGAGGGCAAGTCCTTTTTCGGTGGGAACAAGCGACTTCTTGCAGCGTTCCATGTAACCGCGCTTGAAAAGCGTTTCGATGATGGAGGCGCGTGTGGCGGGAGTACCGATGCCACAGTCCTTCATCGCCTGCCGCAGTGCGTCGTCCTCAATTTCCTTGCCCGCCGTTTCCATTGCCGAGAGCAGGGTGGCTTCGGTATGCAGCGGCTTGGGTTTGGTCTTTCCTTCGGTAATGGACGAGCCTTTCGGTGTCAGCGTGTCGCCTTCCTGCCAGCCGGGGATGGTAATTTCCTCTTTTTCCTCGCCATAGACGGCACGCCATCCGGTTTGCTTCACGACGCTGCCTTTTACGGTAAACTCCACTCCGGCACATTCCGCCGTGACAGTGGTCACATCCTTGACGCATTTCTCAGAGAATGCCTCGACCATGCGCCCGGCAATCATCTGATAGATGGTATTGTCCTCTTTGGAGAGGAAGAGCGGTTTCTCACCCGTGACGAGCAGGGCATGGTGGTCTGTCACCTTGCCGTCGTCCACGCTGCGGCGTGTCGGGGCGGCTTTTGCCCGCACCTTGTCTTTCCATTCGGGCTGTGTGCCGATGAAAGCGAGCAGTTTGGGAATTTCGGCAAACACGTCTTCGGGGATGTAGCGGCTTCCCGTTCTCGGATAGGTTATCAACTTCTTTTCGTAGAGTTTCTGCGCGATTTCAAGCGTCTGTTCCGCCGTGAAGCCGTGCTTGGCGTTGGCTTCTTTCTGGAGCGTGGTCAGGTCGTAGAGCAAGGGAGTTTCCTCCGTCTTCTCCTTGCGCTCGGCTTTCGTGACAGTGGCGCAACCTGCCGCCTTTACCTTATTATATAGTTCCATCGCCGGTTCTTTCTCTTTCCATTTCTCGGAGGATGAGAATTTCACGACTTCGCCGTCGCAACCGTCCGTTGCGATATGGAGCTGCCAGAATGCTTCGGACGTAAAGCGGCGGTTCTCCCAGTAGCGTTCACATACCATAGCCAACGTTGGTGTCTGCACCCGCCCCACGGAATACGTGCCGTGTCCGGCGGCGATGGATAACGCCTGTGTGCCGTTGATGCCCACGAGCCAGTCGGATTCGCTCCGCGCTTTGGCGGCGAGGTAGAGGTTGTCGTATTTGCTGCCGTCTTCGAGTTTCCGCAGTCCCTCGCGGATAGCTTTGTCGGTGAGAGAGCTGATCCACAGGCGCACGAAAGGAGTGGTGCAACCCGTATAGTGGTAGAGGTAGCGGAAGATAAGCTCTCCCTCGCGTCCGGCATCGGTCGCCACGATGATATGTTCGCTTGTGTCGAACAGTCTTTTGATGACTTTTATCTGCGACACCACGCCGCTGTCGGGCTTGTAACCTTTCTCCGTCCTGACCTGACGGGGGACGAGCGTGAATGTGTCGGGAATAATCGGGAGGTTGTCACGGACAAATCCGCGCACGCCGTAGCCGTCGGGCATGGCAAGCTGAACGAGGTGTCCGAATGCCCATGTCACG
>OBDA01000231.1_pt1 | contig 11382 bp, 9 predicted proteins | sample 1503151 | NCBI WGS metagenome assembly OBDA01 (sample SAMN01760947, study PRJEB22395) | human gut metagenome
CTTACCTATAATAAGTCAGACTATCCGTAGTAGAAGAATGGGTGAAGCCTTTAAGGCTCCGCCCATTTTTGGCTATATCCACTAAAATCAGGGTAATGGTTATGAATTGATTTATTATAGGTAAGACACAGAGGTAACAATGAGATTAGACAAATTTTTGAAGGTATCGCGTCTGATAAAGAGACGTACAGTGGCAAATGAGGCATGTGACGCAGGCCGTGTCACAGTAAACGGCAGACCGGCAAAGGCATCTGTAAATGTCAAGGTCGGAGACATAATAGAGATAGCATTTGGACAAAAGACAGTCAAGGTTAAGGTGTTAAATCTCCTTGACACAACAAAGAAGGAAGAAGCAAAAGATCTTTTTGAGTATATATAGGTTATATTTTCATGAATCCCGGCATATATTTACATATGCGATTCCACAGATGGCATGTATATGTGCGGCTGTCTATGGAGCATATTAAAAATTATGTGAGGGACAGGAAATGGAAGAAATATCAGGCACAAAGAGTCATAAGCTTATCTTGAATAATCGCAGAACAGGCAGCTTTACAGGCATTTTGGATGTGCTCTCCTTTGATGTGGGAGAGATACTTTTGGAGACGGAGCTGGGCATGCTTGACCTAAAGGGCAAGGATCTTCACGTAAACAGGCTAAACCTTGAGAAGGGAGAAGCCGATATAGAAGGTGAGATAGACATGATTACGTATTCGAAGGTACCGGAGGTGACCGGAAAGAAAGATAAAATGTTTGGCAGGATATTCAGATAAGCACCTAAGGAGGAATAATGAGTAAACGTCGTGCAAAGAGAAGGGGCGGAACTTTAAGTGTTTCCATCATAGTTATAGCATTTCTTGTGGTTATGGTAGTCCAGGTTGTGCAGCTAAAGCAGAAGGAATCTACATATGCCGCACAAAAAGCGGAGCTTGAAAAGCAGTACACTAAAGAATCGGAGCGTGCTGATGAGATAGAAAGCATGCAGCAGTATATGCAGAGTGACCAGTACATAGAGGATATAGCAAAGAGCAAGCTGGGGCTTGCGTATGACAATGAAATAATCTTCAAGGAAAAGGACAAATAATTTTTGAAGATATAGTTGCGCTTTTTCGTCAAAACCTTCATTTTTGACCACATATAATCGTTGAAAAAAGATGGAGGCAAAAAGATGAGGATTGCAAATTTAAAAAAGGCTGTGTGGGGGCTTATGGCATTTGCATCCACACTGGTGTGTGTGATGGATTGTTATCCGCTGATACCTGCAGTGTATGGAGTTTATTGTCTGAGTAGTGGACATACGATTATTTTTTACATAGGATTAATTATTGGAATGGGATACTTTATATCGATACCGTCGATATGTAAGTATCTCTTTATTATTGCGGTGATTTACTTTGGGGAAAGGCTATTTGTGAGAAAAAGCAGTAAAAACGGATGTCTGACAACAGCCGTTGTGGCAGCTTGTGCCACGGCGGTGATGAATCTGTCGGTAACATTTCTGGGAAGGCCGGATACGGATGAGATAGTGTTGTCGGTAGCAGAGAGCCTTGTTGTGTTTTCGATGGCCTTTGCGCTTTGCAGAGCATGCGAATATTTAAGGGCTCTTGAGCACAATGAAAACCCGGTCATAGCAGGACTCCTGCCCGACAGGGAGGAGGCATTTGCCACAGCAGTTTCAGGACTTTCAGGCATTATTTCGACTGCAAATGTCATGGCTGTAAAATGTACGGCAGATAAAATCCCTGATGAGAGTGAGAAAATACAGCTTGAGGTGACAGGGAGACTTTGTGCATGCTGTGAGGGTTGCAGTGTGTGCTGGACAAGCGGGACTTCGATTTCCGACAGTATAAAAATGCTTGCTGATGCAGTGCGCAAACGTATGAAAACAGAGGAAATTGTGCAAAACAGATATGTGGATGGCTGCCCGCACTATACGCGCATGGTGGAAGCCGCCACGGAGGCATTTGCCCGTATTGAGCTAAATGAAGCCTGGTACAGGCGTCTCACGGAAAACAGACGCGTCATAGCCACACAGCTTGACGCTATGGCAGAGCTCATGGAGGGCTGGTGCAGGGCTGAAAAATGTATTGATAAAAAAAGAAGGCTGCGTCTTTCAAGAGTTTATGTATATACAAAAGAGGCTGGTATACAGGTGGAAAATGCCCATATTTATGAGAACGCAAGGCAGCAGGTATGTATAAAGGCAGATGTCTGCACCAAGATAGATGGTGGGATTGAAATTTCAAAGTATGTGCAGGCGGTTTCACGTGCCATGGGAGTGAAGCTCAGGCAGGCACATGGGACAGTTTCAATAATATCCGATGAGAGGACATCTATTGTGCTTTACGAGGAGAATCAGTTCTATGCACTTTCGGGGGTGGCGACCAAAAAGAAGACCGGCTCTCAGGCAAATGGCGACAGCTGCAGCATGTTTCAGCTGGATGATGGCATGTATCATGTATGTGTATCCGATGGCATGGGCTCGGGCAAGCAGGCGCAGGCCGAGAGCACGCTGGTGGTGGATTTGCTTGAAAAGCTTTTGGAGGCCGGCTTTAGCAGGGAAAGTGCCCTAAAGCTGATGAACTCTGCCATGGTCATATCGGCGGGCGAGGAGTCCTATTCCACGGTTGATTTTGCCACAATAGATATGTACACAGGTGAGCTTGAGCTTACCAAAACAGGCGCTGCACCGTCATTTATCAAATCGGGGAAACAAGTAAGTGTTATAGAAAATGAATCACTCCCGGCGGGGGTCGATGTCTGGCAGGAGAGCAAACATTCAAAAAATACACTTCAAAGTGGCGATTTCCTTGTCATGGTGACGGATGGTGTGCTAGAATATCTGCATGTAAAGGACAGACAGGGGAAACTTATGGATATCATCGCAGGCGTCAAAAGTGACAATGCAGGCGTGATGGCGCAGGAAATTCTGGACAGGGTGCTGCTTGACACAGGTGGATACGCCATGGATGATATGACGGTAGTTGCAATAGGAATCTGGGAAAAATAATGATTAGACGGACAAAAGAATATATTCTGGAAAACAAAATGATAAAAAATCATAGCACGGTGCTTGTTGCGTTGTCGGGTGGTGCGGATTCGGTCTGCCTTCTGCTGCTGTTAAATGAGATAAAAAGACAGTGCGCAGATGAGCTTGATTTTGCGTTGGAGGCAGTACATGTGGAGCACGGCATCAGAGGAGCCGAGAGCAGGGAGGATGCGAGGTTTGCGTCAGATCTCTGCGAGAGGCTTAACATACCGTGTCATGTGCATTCCGTGGATGTACCGCAATATGCAAAAAGTCATGGACTCGGACTGGAGGAGGCCGCCAGGATATTGCGTTATGAAGCGTTTGAAAAGGAAGTCGCCAGGATATTGCGCTATGAGGCGTTTGAAGAGGAGGCTGGCAGATATCCTTGCGAAACTGCCGATGCATCAGACCAAAAGCAGGGTAACAGCAGGCAGGCAGTCGTTGCAGTTGCGCACCATATGGAGGACAACGCGGAGACAGTTCTTTTTCAGATGCTTCGCGGAAGCGGAGCGAAGGGACTCGCCGGCATGCATCCGGTTTCCGTGAAGAACGGTGTCACCTATATCAGGCCGCTTTTATCAGCAACACGCGCACAGATAGAGGAATATCTAAAGGAAAACGGACAGGCTTTTGTCACCGATGCCACAAACACTGACACAGCCTACTCCAGAAATAAGCTGCGCCATGATGTGTTTCCACTGCTTTTGCAGATTAATGACAGGGCGATTGAGCATATCAATGAGAGTGCAGGACAGCTTGCGGTGATGAATGATTTTTACGAGCAGCAGCTAAAAGAGGCGTGTGACAGCATGGTTTCAAAAAAAGAAGGCAGGGTGATACTTGAAATCAGTCGCTTTGAGAGTCTGCATCCGGCATTAAAAAGCGGAGTGGCGCGCGAGTGTATACATCTGGCGTCAGGACGGCTCAAGGACATCACGAGCATGCATATCGGTGCACTTGTGAAGCTTGCAGGGCAGCAGTCGGGCAGAAAAATCAATCTGCCATATGGAATTATTGCGGAAAAATCATTTGGCGAGGTGATACTCTTCGCCGGAAGGTGTGACGATGAAAAAGAAGAAATTCACATTACGCAAAAAGAGCTTGAGGCACTGAGTGCCACGGGAGAGCAAAAAAACATAAAGCTTTCGGCAGATGGCTCGTATGTCACACTTTGTATACAAGATTTTAATGGTAAAATGGACGAAATTCCCAAAAAACCATATACGAAATGGTTTGATTATGATAAGATGAAGAAAGGCTTTGAAATAAGAACAAGAAAAGCCGGTGACTATATAATTGTGGATGACGAGGGCCATCATAAGAAGCTGAAGCAGGTATTTACAGGTGATAAAATTCCTGCACAGCAGAGAGCGGGGCTGTGGCTCATAGCCCATGAATCACTGGTGCATGCCATTATCGGATACAGATCCGGCTGTGGCGCACTTGTCACACAACAGACAGGAAAAGTACTTAAGATCACATTTTACGGAGGAAAACAAAATGGATTTTTCAAAAAAATATGATATTTCGGTTTACCTGACAGAGGAGCAGCTCAATAAGCGTATCGCAGAGATTGGAGCGCAAATCACAGAAAAATACAGGGGACAGTCAGTATATCTCATTTGCATACTCAAGGGCTCAATATTCTTTACCACTGAGCTTGCAAAGAGAATTGATTTGCCTATGACTATGGATTTCATGTCGGTATCCAGCTATGGCTCAGGCACAGAGTCATCAGGCGATGTCAAGATTAAAAAGGACCTTGAGCATTCTATCGAGGGAGAGAATGTCATCATCATAGAAGACATCATCGATTCGGGAAATACTCTTAGCAGGCTTTCAAAGCTCCTTGCCAAAAGAAACCCGAAGAGTCTCACAATCTGTACACTTTTGGACAAGCCTGAGCGCCGTGTGGTTGATGATGTAAATGTAGACTACGTGGGCTTTGTGATTCCTGATAAGTTTGTGGTAGGCTATGGCCTTGACTATGATCAGAGGTTCAGAAATCTGCCTTACATCGGCTTCGTCGAGGGCGAAATAAAATAAAAAGGAGAAGTAAATTGAATAAACAAAAAAGCGGTATGCGCGGAATAGGCGTATACATTATCATTGTATTTGCAGTAATCTGCATCTGGTACTGGCTGAGCGCCGGGGCTACATCAAACTCTTACACACAGAGTCAGTTCGAGAAGGATCTTGACAAGAATCAGGTGAAGAGCGTAAAGGTAGTGCAAAACAGGGAGATACCGACAGGAAGTCTGGAGGTGAAGTTCAAGGATGGCACATCAAAGGTGCTTTATGTATCAGATGTAAACAATATCGAAAAGACCATGACAAAAGCAGGGTACACCGACTATACAGTTGCGGATGTTCCGGCTGAGAGCTGGATTATGACACTGCTTCCGTATCTTTTGGTATTCGGAGCCATGTTCATACTCTTTGCAGTGATGAACAACAACGCAGCAGCACAGGGCGGCGGTGGCAAGATGATGAACTTCGGCAAGAACCGTGCGAAGCTCACCACACAGGAGGAGAACCATATCAAGTTTTCCGATGTAGCAGGCTTAAAGGAGGAAAAGGAGGAGATTGCAGAGATAGTTGATTTCCTTCGTGATCCGGGAAAATACACCAGACTTGGAGCAAGAATCCCAAAGGGTGTCCTTCTTGTAGGACCTCCGGGAACAGGTAAGACTCTCCTTGCCAAGGCAGTAGCCGGAGAGGCAGGGGTACCCGTTTTCACCATTTCAGGATCTGATTTCGTGGAGATGTTCGTCGGAGTCGGAGCCTCACGAGTGAGAGATTTGTTTGAGGATGCCAAGAAAAATGCGCCTTGTATCGTATTTATCGATGAGATTGATGCAGTAGCCAGACGACGTGGCACAGGAATGGGCGGCGGACACGACGAGCGTGAGCAGACATTGAACCAGATGCTTGTCGAGATGGATGGCTTTGGTGTCAATGAGGGCATTATCGTCATGGCAGCCACAAACCGTGTGGATATACTTGACCCTGCTATCATGCGTCCGGGACGTTTCGACAGAAAGGTTGTAGTAGGCAGACCGGATGTGGGCGGCAGAGAAGAAATTTTAGGTGTCCATGCCAAGAAAAAACCTCTTGCAGAGGATGTAGACTTAAAGCAGATTGCACAGACTACCGCAGGCTTCACAGGTGCAGACCTTGAGAATCTGATGAATGAGGCAGCAATCCGTGCAGCGGGCGAAAACAGAGAATATATCACACAGGATGATATCAGAAAATCCTTCGTCAAGGTTGGTATCGGAGCTGAGAAGAAGAGCCGTATCATCTCTGACAAGGAAAAGCGCATCACAGCCTACCACGAGGCAGGACATGCAATCCTTTTCCATCTGCTTCCGGATGTGGGACCTGTATACACAGTTTCAATCATCCCTACAGGAGCAGGCGCAGCAGGCTACACCATGCCTCTGCCTGAGAAGGATGAGATGTTCAACACAAAGGGACGTATGCTTCAGGAAATCGTAGTAGACTTAGGCGGTCGTGTCGCAGAGGAGCTTGTGTTTGACGATATCACAACAGGTGCATCACAGGACATCAAGCAGGCTACAAAGCTTGCGCGCGAGATGGTTACCAAATACGGTATGTCAGACAATATCGGCCTTATCTGCTATGCTGATGATGAGGAGGAGGTCTTCATCGGACGAGACCTCGCCCATGCAAAGAACTACAGCGAGGGCATAGCATCGGCAATCGATGTCGAGGTAAAGCGTATCATCGACGAGTCGTACGACAAGGCAAAGAGCATGATAGCAGAGTACCGCGATGTGCTTGACAGATGTGCAGCACTTCTTCTTGAGAAGGAGAAAATCACAAGAGATGAGTTTGAAGCACTGTTTGACGAGGACAGCAAAACAACAGTTGGACATAATATTTAAAAAATAACTATACTTTTGTGCAGAATCACTATATGAAAAATATTAAATATAACTAAAGTAGTGTACAAATTGCATAAAAACAAACTATGATTTTTATGCAATTTGTGAACACTTATCGTTATAACCGTGATATTATAATAACCGTAAAAACCCCCCAATACATTATATAGTTTTTGCTATACCCCATAGTAAAAATACCTTCTCCTAAAAGGCAGCCGATCGCAGGCTGTCTTTTTTAATTTCTATATTATAGCTACAAAGTAAGGGATTGTGTGCCCGGGATGGTGCTTTGGTGGGGGATTGATGCCCTTACTGGAGCGCATAGAGAAGTTGCTTAGAGTCTGTCAGAATTATGCTTAGAGGAGCAGAAATGCCCGGCCATGGACGGCTGGGCAAGCCGGTTTCGTCTGTCATAGAAAGATTAAAAGCATAATTCCTACAGACTCTTAGCAGCGTAGCGTAGCGAAAGCGAGGGCATCAATCCCCCACCAAAGTATCGTCCCAGGCGCGCAATCCACGTATTAAAGAAAATAATTTGGTTACGATAAAATATGCTTGCATAATCACATCTATTGTGATAAACTATGCAAGTATCGTAATTGAATACATGGGCAGATTCCCGAGTGGCCAAAGGGGACAGACTGTAAATCTGCTGCAACTTGCTTCGATGGTTCGAATCCATCTCTGCCCATTAAAAAACCTCAAGTCGTATGACTTGAGGTTTTTGTGTTATTCTGAAATTATCATTTAATCGGCCTGTGCCCCGGTGGCGGTAAGCACAGACTCCCATGCCATCGTATCAGGCCAGTCCTTTGTATCAAAGCCATCACGGATACATCTGCTGTAGTAGTCCAGCTTGTTTCGTATCGGCGAATCATCTGTGAATCTTGCATCATCATAGATGCCGTTAATATAATCATCTATCGCGGTTCCGAATATTTCAGAGCGGTCCTCTGTTGCAAAGGTCATGCCGTAGGAATCAATGAAATACCCGGATATGTGGTTCGATGGATCATCCGGATTGTAGTTTGCGTAGCTATCATCATAAGAGAAGCTGTCAGGGTTAAAGCTGTTCCATTTCCCCTCAGAAAACTCGCTCTTTTCATCGTAGGTGTGTATGAATGTAAGCCTCTGGTCAATCAGATGGGAAATCTCATGGCCTACAGTGTAGCTGAAATCCCAGCTGTAGTTGCAGTTTAGAACTATTACATTGTGGTTGTTTATTATATTTACGAATCCACTTGGCTCATTTATCATATCTGAGTGGCCTGATGAAATATCACCGCACAGATAGATTCGCATGCCTCTTATATCGCCATAACACAGCTGTGTGAAAAAGTCATCAGGGAAACAGTCAAGTATTTCCTCAAGCGAATCCAGAGCGATCGACAGCTTATCCTTGTTCTTGAATTGATGGATATCGTAGTAATCAATTCTCTTTGGCACCTCAGGCCCGAAATATATGGAAAAGCCGTATTTCTGTTCAAGGGCTGTGATACGTGCATTTATGTCGGATAAATCACCCCAGTCATATGACGCGGTGTCAGGTATCAGAGTGACCTCATCGCCGTATGTATTGTACTCGGAATCCTTCCCGGCCTCTTCCGTAGCTTCCTGATTTTCATCGGTACTGTCAGCGGGGTCTATGGCAGAATATGGGGATACATATGAGCCATCATCGCGTAAGGCCTGTAGCAGTGTATCACAGTCATTGTATGACGTGATTTCGGCTTTGCTGTCATTCTTGCCCTTGTCGAGTGACCAGATGAGAATTTCCGGGTTGCACTGCGCTGTGTACAAAAGCATCATCACACAGTTTGCATCAGGCAGATATACCGAGTTGGCAGAACAGTAGGTCTTGGTATCGGCTGCCGCAGAGTCTGATGAGCTGTCGGACATTTTGCCTGTGTTTCGAGTCGCCAGGTTGTATGAAAAGGATGAACTGACACCGGTGGCGGGTGAATATTTATAGTAACTGATGATGTTGTCCGAGGATAAATCCTGGCATCGTATGAGCATGTCACCATCCTCTGCCAAAGTTACATCCACCACATCCGGCAGTGAAAAAAAGCTGTTTTCTCCATCGGATGAATGATAGTTCCAAATATTGTTGGCCGTATCTGCCTCGATTACAAAGCCCTTTGAGTCGACACATGACATGGAAAAACTTTGTCCTTCGTAGGTTGAAAGCACTGTGTTATCGTCAAGCCTTATATCAGAGACTGCATATTTGTAGGTATCGGGTGTGACACCTGACACGAGAGCATATTTTCCGTCAGCGGAGGTGGCAATCTGTGAGGCATCATAATAATTGCCGGGATTCGGCACATCGCCATCATCAGAATCTGATGTATCGCAATTGCCATCATAGTCCTCAGGATTATATTTGCAGGTTTTTATCTCCTTTAAATCCTTATCATAGATTGTTGCCCTGCCGGCATCGGAATTAATGAGCCAGAGTCGGTCACCTTTTATCATGTAGTCATCACAGTCGGTTTTGTCGTGAGTGAGGCTTGCCGTGATTTCATTGGACCAGGGATTATATACATCAAATGAATACTTAACGGATTGATCATCGGTCTCTATGATGGAATTATTGTAGCTGCCCTGTCCTACCATAAGGATGTTATCACCAAACTGTCTTGTATCATTGTACGGCTGCCCCTCAAAGGCGACATTGTGCAGGATAGACAGGTTGCTGCTGCCTTTAACACTTGTGGCATCCTCCCAAAACGCAGGTGATTTGTGCAGAATAGCCTGCTTTTGTGCGGGACTCTTGAATAGATAAGAGACATCCGAAAAAGAACAGGCTGTCATGGAGATTGCACTGAAAAATACCAGCGAATATGTAATTAAAGTGGTTACATGTTTGCGTTTGAACAATTTTGCCTCCTTTGGAAGGTGGTATATATGCAGGCTATTCCTCAGCAGCATGTGCGGTGGAAACTCGTGCAGTAGATTCTCTTTCAATCAGCCTTGGACGTAGCTGTGTGCGGCTGATTGGAATATGGTGAATGAGCGAATTCAATATAATATATGCACAGCGGCCCAGATCATTACACTCCTGTCTGACAGTGGTAAGAGGAGGGGTAAGGGCTGCGGCAAACTTGACATCGTCAAAGCCGACCACACTTATATCATTTGGCACATTGAAGCCGTGCAGCTGGCACTCTAAGATAACACCCTTTGCTATAGTGTCGCTTCCGCAGAGGATAGCGGTGGCACCTGCTGCAATAAAATTTGAAACGTAATACTGTGCGGTTTCAGGAATATAGTAGCCGTGTCCCATGAGCTCCGGGTAGATTTCAAGACCGGCATTGCGCATAGAGTTTTCAAAGGCTTCCTGACGCTGATCCGAAACCAGGGAAAAAAGAGAACCATTGATAAAGGCAATCTTTTTATGGCCCAGATTGTGCAGATGCTTTACAGCCATGTCAATGCCCTCGTAGCTGTCGGTGCCTACATAGGCTACATTGGGATTGTTTTCTATATAGTTATCAAACAAAACGGTAGGCATTGTAGTATTTTTGAGCTGCTGCATCCATTCATCGTGAAGAGCAAAACCTACCAGAAATGCGCCACAATAGCCATTCTTTAATATATATGTATCGTATTTTTCTTCTGCCTGAAGCTGAGGTGTGACAGGGATGATGTCCACGTCCCATTTGTGCTTAAAAGCATTCTGTTTGAAACCAAGCACTACATCATATCCGAACTCATCGATAGACTCGTAGTTCATATTTTCAATAAACAGAGCCAGCTTGCGGTTTTCTACCTTTCTGGAGCGCTTTGTGCTGTAGCCCATTTCGACAGCAGTGTCTAAAACTGTCTGACGAAGCTCCTCACTTATATCGCTGGCACCATTTAATCCCTTTGAAACAGTGCTGATTGATACGCCCAGCCGGGCGGCAATATCCTTAATAGTAGCCATAGTATTTATCCTTTCTTATGTGATAATTAAATTATACATTTACTATCAGAAATAGGCAATATTTTCTGTAATAAATTTTTCGAAAAATATCTTTGAAACTGTGGTAATAACTACCAAAAAATGAATGTAAATTACGTGAAAAATGGCAAAAATGAGTTTGAAACCACTAAAAAGATTGACAAATCTGACAATAGGAAATAAAATAATCTCAGATACGAAAAAAATAGAAAATTTTAGGAAAGAGGAATGGTAATTTGGAGGCCAAAGAAAATCTCAGAGGCTCCGGAATACTTCTTTCAATCTCGAGTCTGCCGTCACCATATGGTATAGGTACTCTTGGGAGAGAGGCTTACAATTTTGTTGATCTCCTTGGTGATTTGAAACAGAAGTACTGGCAGGTTCTTCCGGTAGGCCCCACCATATTTGGCGATAGTCCATATCAGCCATCATCAGGCTGTGCGGGCAATATCTATTTCATCGATTTAGATAAGCTGGTAGATGAGGGGTTG
>OBDA01000257.1_pt1 | contig 10776 bp, 8 predicted proteins | sample 1503151 | NCBI WGS metagenome assembly OBDA01 (sample SAMN01760947, study PRJEB22395) | human gut metagenome
CGCTCTTCCGATCTGCAAGCCCTGATAGGTGTGCAGCACCGCGTCCGCCGCCTGATGACGCAGCAGCGTGGTCTGTGCCAGATACCGTGTGCTGGACAGCACCACCGCCGCCTGACCGTTCTCCTCCCGGGACACGGACACCACGCTCATGCGGATGCTCTGGTCAAAGCCCTTGGCCAGACGCACATCTACCCGGCCCATATCCTTCAGCGCCGCCGCCTGCTCTGCCGGCAGCACCACCGCATAGTACCAGGTGTCGCCGTAGATCAGCTTGCCCACGTTGCTCTGCTCCGCCGCCGCCTTCACGCCGTTCAGCTTGCCCGGCGTCACGTCCTCCAGAAACGCCTCCGTCAGCACGCTCTCGTACCCGTCGCACACGGCGGAATAGGTGCCGGAGGCCTTGGCGGTCACGGTCTTCGCGCCGGACAGCGCGGCTTTCTGCTGCTGTATCTCACTCTCCACCGATTTGATCTGGGCCTGTATGTCCTCCTGTGACGTATAGCTCCCGTGGTCCCGCTTCAGCACGGCGGCCTTCAGCGCCGCCAGGTCGCTCTCCGCCGCGGCATAGTCCCCGGCGCTCAGCGTCTGCCGCAGGGTCAGGATGTCGCCGGTGATGGACGTATCCAGCTTCAGCGCCGCATCCGGGTCCAGATAGGACGTCAGGGCGAACTGCAGCTGCTGCAGCTGCAATTCCAGCGTCTCGATCCGGCTGACGGTCTGCAGCGCGCTGTCGTCGCTGTACACCGTGGCCACCGTCTCGCCGGCGGCCACCCGCTGTCCCTCCTGCACAGCCCGGGACACGGTGCCGGTCTGGCCGGGCAGCGGCTCCTCCGTCCGCACCAGCCAACCCTCCATGGAGATAACGTCCTCCGCCTGTGCCTCATAGACCAGCGTGATGGTCATCGGGTCGGCAAAGTAGTTGTATACCTGCGCGGCGAAGTACACCAGCACCGCCGCCAGCACCGCGATAGGCAGCACCTTCAAAAGCGGCGACGAGCGCTTGTTGTTCCCCGCCGGGATGTTCGTGTTGTTGTCTGGGGTGTTGTTCATGGGCTTTCCTCTTTGTCTATGTTCTCTTACTCCGCGTCCTCCCACAGCGTGACATTCCGCGCCGGCGCGATGGTGGAGATGGCGTGCTTGTAGATCACCTGCTGCCGCCCCTCGCTGTCCAGCACCACCACGAAGCAGTCGAACCCCGTGATGACGCCCCGCAGCTGAAAGCCGTTCACCAGGAACAGCGTCACCGGCACGTTCTCCTTCCGGGCCTTGGTAAGAAAGATATCCTGTAAGTTGTTTGTCTTCTGCATGATCGTCCACTCCTTGTATGTCTGTACGGACGATATGCACAATATCTGCCTCCGCCCGCCGCTATCAGCATACCCCGGCGGACAGGAGGAATTCTGTCGCATTTTGTAACCCCGCCGAAAAATCCGGCGTTTTTTCCCATAATATCCAGTGGATGGCCTCGTTGCGCCGCAGCCAGGTCAGCTGCCGCTTGGCGTACTGCCGTGACCGCAGCTTTACCTCCGCGATAGCCTCGGCCGTGGTGGCGCGGCCCTCGGCCACCGCCAGAAACTGCTTGTACCCGATAGCCTGCAGGGCCGTGGCGCCCCGGGGCAGGCCGCTTTGCAGCAGTGTCTCCACCTCCCGCAAAAGCCCCTGTGCCACCATCGCATCCACCCGCCGGTCGATGCGCTCCTTCATGTCCTCCCGGTCCCGGAAGGTCAGGCCGATGTACGCCGCGTCGTACCGGGGCGGTATCTCCCGGCTTTTTCTGTCGTGCGCCCCGATAGTCTCCCCCGTCTCGTAATAGACCTCCAGCGCCCGGACGATCCGCTTCTCATCCCGCAGGTGCAGCCGCGCCGCGCTCTCCGGGTCCACGGCCCGCAGCGCCTCCAGCAGCGCCTCCGCGCCATCCTTCGCCAGCTTTTCCTGCAATTCCCGGCGTATCTCCCCGCCCTGGCTGCCGGCGGCAAAGTCCTGCCCCCGCACCAGCGCGTCCAGATACAGCCCCGTGCCCCCCACCAGCACCGGCCGCTTTCCCCGCCGCAGGATGTCCTGCACACACGCGTCCGCCTCCCGGACGTACCGGGCCACGGACCAGCTCTCCGCCGGGTCCGCCACGGCCACCATGTGGTGGGGCACGCCCTCCATCTCCTCCGCCGTGGGGGCGGCGGTGCCGACGGTCATCCCCCGGTATATCTGCATGGAGTCCACGGACACCACCTCACCACCGAAGCGCTGCGCCAGCGCCACACCCATCTTCGTCTTGCCGCAGGCCGTGGGGCCCACCACGCAGACGACCTTGTTGTCCATGTCCTCACCTCGATCCGTTTTGGAAAGCGCCGCAGCGCCGTTATGGCCTGTAAAGTCGTGGATTTTTCGTTCTGCCGATGACGGGACGGTGCCGCTGTACTTTGTGTACAGCAAGCCGACCCGGCGATGGCAGAACGGAAGAGACGCGGCTTTACGCCCGTTTGAACATTTTTTCGATCTCGTATTCCCTCAACTTCACCGCCACGGGCCGCCCGTGGGGGCAATAGCGCACCGCGCCGGACTGCACCTGCGCCGCCCGCGCCCGCAGCTCCGCCGGATCGCTGGTCATGCCGGCCTTGATGGCGCTCTTGCAGGCCACGGTGTGCAGCACCTCGTCCCGCAGGGCCGCCCGGTCCGCGCTGTGCAGGCGTAGCTTCTGCGCCAGCTCCTCCAGCGTGGCGGCGGCGTCCTCGGCCCGCACATCGTCGGGCACCTCCCGCACCAGCACCGTGCCGTCGCCGAAATCCTCGCACAGGAATCCGCAGTCCGCCAGCAGCTCCAGATCCTCCAGCACGGCGGTGTATTCCTCCGCCGCCAGCGTCACCGCCGCCGGCGTCAGCAGCAGCTGCCGCATGGGCGGCTCTGTGCGCGCCTTCAGCGCGTCGAACCGCATTCTCTCGTGGGCGGCGTGCTTGTCAATGAGCCACACGTTCCGTTCCGCGTCCTCGCAGATGATATACGTCTTCAGCACCTCGCCCGCCACGCGCCAGGGCTGCTCCGCCGCGGCGGGGCCCTCCGGCATGGTGATCTCCTGCTGCTCCGGCTCCGCGGCCGGGGCAGGGGAGGGCGTCGTCTCCGGTCGTTCCGCCGTTTCCTCCGCCGGTGTGCGGACCTCCGGCGGTGTGATGTGATACACCACGCCCGGCGCGGCCGGTGCCGTGAACGGCTTGTCCGGCTCCGGCGCCACATCCCGAACGGCCATCGCCGGTGCGGCCGGCACAGGGACAGGCGCGGGTCTGACCGGCTCCGTAGCCGCCGGTCTTGCGGGTGCCGAGCCGATGGCCTTCCCCGCGGGCAGCGTCACCGCCTGCGAAGGCTTTGGCGCATCCGGTCGTTTCAGGAATTCCTGTGCCGTCATGGTCTGATAGAAGGGCTTTTCCGCCGCTTTTGGCCGCCCCTCGCCGTCCAGCGCGTCTTTCACGGTGTAGTGCACCGCGTCGAACACCGCTTTCTCGGCGGCGAATTTCACCACCGTCTTGGCCGGGTGGACGGTCACGTCCACCTCGTTCACCGGCAGCGTGATGTGCAGCACACAGCCGGGGAACTTCCCCTTCAGCAGCCGGTTGCGATAGGCCTCCTCCACGGCGGCGGTCAGCAGCTGGCTTTTTACCAGCCGCCCGTTGACAAAGAACAGCTGCCGCGCCCGGGTGCCGTGCCCCGCGGCGGGACTGCTCACAAAGCCGCTGGCCCGCACGTCGCCGCTGCCGCCGTTGACCTCCAGCAGGCTTTTGGCAAAATCCCGGCCCAGTGCAGCGTAGATCGCCGACAGCAGCTGCCCGTCGCCGGGGGTGTGCAGCACCTCCTGCCCATCCCGCAGCAGCTTGAAGGACACCTCCGGGTGGCTGAGCGCCAGCTGTGTCACCACAGCGGCAGCCGCCGCGCCCTCGGCACTGTCCTTTTTCATGAATTTCATTCGCGCCGGGGTGTTGTAGAACAGGTCCCGCACACACACGGTGGTGCCCTCCGGGCACCCGGCGGCCGTGACCTCACCGGGTACGCCGCCCTCCAGATGCAGGGACGCGCCGCTGTCGGCGCCCCGCGCACGGGAGAAAATATCCAGCCGTGACACGGCGGCGATGGCCGCCAGCGCCTCGCCCCGGAAGCCCAGCGTCCCGATAGCCGCCAGGTCCTCCGCCCGGCGCAGCTTGCTGGTGGCGTGGCGCAGAAACGCGGTGGGCAGCTGCTCCGGCGCGATGCCGCAGCCGTTGTCCGTCACCCGCAGATACGTCATGCCGCCGTGCTCCAGCTCCACGGATACGGCGGACGCCCCGGCGTCCAGGGCGTTCTCCAGCAGCTCCTTGCACACGCTGGCGGGGCGCTCCACCACCTCGCCGGCAGCGATGAGATCGGCGATATGGGCGGGCAGTTGTTGTATCTGCGGCATGGTATTCACTCCTTTTCTATTGCAGCTTGCTCTTCAGTTCATACAGCAGGTTCAGCGCCTCCAGGGGGCTCAGCGCGTCTACCTGCGTCCGGCGGATGATATCCGCCACGGCGCCCTCGGCCATGCCCTCCAGGGATACCTGGTCCTCCCGCGCCGCCGGGGTGTGGGGCTGCCGGGGCTGGCTCTCCAGCTCCCGCAAGATCTCCCGCGCCCGCTTGAGCACCGTGTCCGGCAAGCCCGCCAGCTTGGCCACCTCGATGCCGTAGCTCCGGTCCGCACCGCCGGGGACGATCTTCCGCAGAAAGACGATATCCTCGCCCCGGGCGTGGACGGCCACGTTGTAGTTCCGCACGTTGGGCAGTTCCTGCTCCAGCGTGGTCAGCTCATGATAATGGGTAGCGAACAGCGTCTTGGCCTTCAGCTTCCCGGCGCAGTGCTCCAGCACCGCCCGGGCAATGGACATTCCGTCGAATGTAGACGTACCCCGGCCGATCTCATCCAGAATGAGCAGGCTGTTCTTCGTGGCGCAGCGAAGCAGCTCCGACACCTCGGTCATCTCCACCATGAAGGTGGACTGTCCCGCCGCCAGGTCGTCGCTGGCGCCGATGCGGGTGAAAATGCGGTCCACCACGCCGATGTGCGCCCGCTGGGCGGGGACAAAGCTCCCCACCTGGGCCATCAGCACGATCAGCGCCACCTGACGCATATAGGTGGACTTACCGGCCATGTTGGGGCCGGTGATGATGGCCACCCGGTCCTCCTTTGCGCCCATGTGGGTGTCGTTGGGCACAAAGAATGCGTCGCCCCGCACCTTTTCCACCACCGGATGGCGTCCCGCCGTTATCTCGATGACCCCGGACTCGTCCACCTCCGGCCGACAGTAGTGGTTCTGGGCCGCCACCTCGGCAAAGGCGCACAGCGTGTCCAGCTGCGCGATCAGCGATGCCGCCAGCTGCACCCGCGTCACCTGTCCCGCCGCCTCTGTCCGCAGCGCGGCGAACAGGTCGTATTCCAGCGCCGCGTCCCGGTCATGGGCGGTGAGCACCTCGTGCTCCAGATCCTTCAGCTCCTGGGTGATATAGCGCTCGCCGTTCACCAGCGTCTGCTTGCGTATGTAGTCTGCCGGCACCTGGTCCTTAAAGGAGTTGCTCACCTCGATATAGTACCCGAACACCTTGTTGTACCCCACCTTCAGGGTACGGATGCCGGTCTTCTCCTTCTCCCGGGCCTCCAGCTGCGCGATAAACCCCTTGCCGCCGGAGAGTATCCCCCGCAGCCGGTCCACCTCATCGTCATAGCCCTCGCGGATCATGCCGCCCTCCCGGACGGAGAACGGCGGCTCGTCTACCAGCACGGCGGCAATGCGCCCGCTGATGTCCTCCAGCGTCTCCAGCTGCTCATCCAGCTTTCCCAGCGCCCCTGTCCGGAACGGCACCAGGCACCGCTTGATCTCCGGCAGGTGCTCCAGCGCCGCCCGCAGGTTCACCAGGTCCCTGGCCCCGGCAGTGCCGTAGACGATCCGGCTCATCAGCCGTTCCATGTCGCCCATGCCGGTCAGGGCCAGCCGCAGCTCCTGGCGGCCCACGGTGTTGTCCGTCAGCGCCGCCACGGCATTCAGCCGCCGGTCGATAGCCGCCACGTTCACCAGCGGCTGCTGCAGCCACATCCGCAGGTTCCGCGCGCCCATGGGCGTCTTGGTCTTATCCAGCACCCACAGCAGGCTGCCCTTCTTCTCCTTGCCCCGCAGCGTCTCCGTCAGCTCCAGATTGCGCCGGGCCGTCAGGTCCAGCTCCATGAACTGTCCCGTCCGGTACCACTCCAGCTTGTCCAGCTGCTTCACGTCGGTCTTCTGCGTCTCGTAGAGATACGTCAGCAGTCCGCCCAGAGCCAGCAGCGGTGCGCTCTCATTCCTGGGCAGGTCCCGCAGCGCCGCCTCGCCGAACTGCATCCGCACCTTCTTCTCCGCGTCCGACACGTCGAACCGTCCCTCCGCCAGCCTCTCCCGCCGGCAGGAAAAGCGCTCCTCCAGCGCGGCGGTCAGCGCCGGGTCGTCATAGGCCGCGGCGTTCATCACCGCCTCCGCCGGGGCGAAGCGCCCCAGCTCGTTGATCAGCCCCGTCAACCGCTGCGCCCCGGTGAACGCCGTCACCTGGGCCTGCCCGGTGGAGATGTCCGCCGCGCACAGTCCCGCCGCCGTGTCTGTCAGATACACGCCGCACAGATAGTTGCTGCGTCCCGCGTCCAGGCATGCCTCGTCCAGCACCGTGCCGGGGGTGACGGTACGGATGATCTCCCGCTTCACCAGCCCCTTGGCCAGAGCCGGGTCCTCCATCTGCTCGCAGATGGACACCTTGTACCCCTTGGCGATCAGCCGCGCGATATACCCCTCGGCGGAGTGATACGGCACGCCGCACATGGGGATGCGCTCCTCGTCGGACTTGCTCTTGTCCTTGTCCCTGGTGGTCAGGGCCAGGTCCAGCTCCCTCGACGCCGTCCGGGCGTCCGGCCCGAACATCTCGTAAAAATCACCCAACCGGAAAAACAGCAGGGAGTCGGGGTGCTTCTCCTTCTCCTCCATATACTGCCGCATCATGGGTGTCAGCTCAGCCATAGCTCGGCTCCTTTCTCCCTCCGGGAAATCTGCGCCTTACGGCGCGGGGCGCTCAGCCCAAAAAGCCCAGCAGGCCCAGAATGCCGAAGGTGGTGTACAGCAGGCACATGACCACCAGCAGAATGGTGATGATGCTGTACATGGCGCTGGTTTTCTTCGTGTGCTTGTACTTGCGGATATAGAACAGCGTGCCGCAGGTGATGCCCAGCGTCAGGGAGGACAGGTGGGTCATTACCGCGCTGTCCTTGAAGGCTGTCAGGCGCAGGATCAGGATCACCAGCACCACGGCAAACTCCGCGATCAGCGTCACATTCAGCCAGGTGGGCAGTTTCACCTTCTCCTGCTGGTTCACCTTCTCGGCCACCTTCTGGGCCATGTACGCGCCGGTGGTGTACCCGCCGTAGTTGCTGTTCTTCTTCTTGGAATGGATATTCTTATTGGGGTTGCCCTTGGCCTTGCGGATGGCCTCCTCCTGGTTGGCGTACTGGTTCACGTTGGCCTTGTAGCTGTTCTTTGCCATGGTTTTATTCTCCTTCTGTCGGTAGATTGGTAAGATAACGCCGCAGCATATCAAAAGCGTGGTGGGCGGACAGCGTCCGGATGCGCTCCCGATCGCCGCCTAATGTCAGATGCCGCACGGTCACGCCCTCCGGCGCGGAAAGCCCCACGAACACGGTGCCCACCGGGTTTCCCCGGTCGTCCCCGTCGGGACCGGCCAGTCCGGTGACGGACACCGCCAGGTCCGCGCCTGTCAGCACCCGGACGCCCAGGGCCATGGCCCGGGCCACCTCCGCCGACACCGCGCCGCAGCGCGCCAGTAAATTCTCCGGCACGTGCAGTACCTGCTGCTTCACATGGTTCGTATAGCTGACTACGCCGCCCAGAAAGACCTGCGACGCGCCGGGGATATCCGTCAGCCGCTTGGCGATCAGTCCGCCGGTACAGCTCTCCGCCGCCGCCAGCGTCAGTCCCCGTTCCCGGCACAGCGTCAGCACCGTCTCCTCCAGTCCGGACACGTCCGCGCCGTAGAGATACGCGCCCAGCCGGGCCCTTACCTCCGCCAGCACCGGCGCCATCCGCGCCTCACAGGCGGCCTTATCCGCCCCGCGGGCGGACAGCTGCAGCATCACCTCGCCCGGCTTGGCATAGGGTGCCAGCGTCATGTCCGCCTCCCGCCGCAGCAGGTCGCCCAGCAGCTCCTGCACCTGCGGCTCCGTCAGGCCGAAGATATGCAGCGTGTGTGACCGCACCGTCTGTCCCCGGACCTGCTCCAGCCAGGGCAGCAGGCAGTGCTCGGCCATATAGCGGCACTCATGGGGCACGCCGGGCAGCAGCGCTGCCGTGGTCTTCCCGGCGGTGAACACGCACCCAGGGGCCGTGCCCACCGGATTGCGGAACACGGTGCACCCCTCCGGCAGATAGGCCTGCTGCATATCGCATTCCGGCATCTCCCGGCGAAATACCTTCTCAAAGTACCGCCGCATATCCTCCACCACCTCCTGGTGGAGCACCAGCGGCGTGTCCAGCGCGGCGCACACCGCCGTTTTCGTCATATCGTCGTAGGTGGGGCCAAGCCCGCCGGTGAATACCAGCAGCTCTGCCCGTCCCCTTGCGATGGTCACGGCCTTTTCCAGCCGCGCCGCGTCGTCGTCCACAGTGGTGTGGTACAGCACCTCCACACCGGCGGCAGTCAGCAGCCGGGAGAGGAACGCGGCATTCGTATTGGTCACGCCGCCGGTCAGCAGCTCGCTGCCCACGGCGATGATCTCCGCGGTACGGGGCATAGACGCGCCTCCTTATAGCGTAGGTTTGATCCGGATCATCTCGCGTCCGGCCATGGCCCGCTGGCACAGGCCCTCCACATCCAGCGCGCTTTCGTACTCCCGCGTCTCCTCCACGCTGGGCTTCGTCTTGGGGTGCCGGGGGGTAAACACGGTGCAGCAGTCCTCATAGGGCAGGATGGACGTGTCGAAGGTGCCGATATGCCGGGCGATCTTCACGATCTCCTCCTTGTCCATGCCGATCAGGGGCCGCAGCACCGGCATGGTGGTCACGTCCTCGCTGACGGCCAGCGCCTGCATGGTCTGGCTGGCCACCTGACCCAGATTTTCTCCGGTGACCAGGGCGCGGCACCGCAGCTCCAGCGCCAGCATATTGGCCAGGCGCATCATAAACCGCCGCATGATCAGGGTAAAGTGATCCTCCGGGCACTTGCGGCGTATCTCCTCCTGAATTTCGGTAAAGGGGATGATGAACACCGCCAGCCGGCCGCACCAGGGGGTCAGCTCCTCCGCCAGCTTCAGCACCTTCTCCCGGGCCAGCTCGCCGGTATAGGGCGGAGAAGCGAAGTGGATCATCTCCAGCTGTACGCCCCGCTTGGCGATCATATAGCTGGCCACCGGGCTGTCGATACCGCCGGACAGCAGGCTCACCGCGTGGCCGCCCATGCCCAGGGGCAGACCGCCCGCGGCGCTCTCGGCGGGGCCGTGGACGTAGGCCGCGTCCTCCCGTACCTCGATGTACACCGTCAGCTCCGGGTGGTGTACGTCCACCGTCAGGTGGGGGAAGGCATCGTGCAGCGCGCCGCCCACCCACTGGCTCAGCTGGATGCTGCCCATGGGGAAGGACTTGTCCGCCCGCTTGCTCTCCACCTTGAAGCTCTTGGCCGCGGTCAGCGCAGCGCCCAGATAGGTCCTGGCCGTGTCGAAAATGGCCTCCTTGCTCTTCTCGCAGGGCAGCGCCCGGGTGATGGCGATGATGCCGAACACCTGCTTGCAGGCAGCGTAAGCCCCGGCGATGTCGCAGGTCTCCTCCGCCGGCTCCACATAGATAGTGGACTGGCGGGAATATATCTTCCACTTGCCGAACCGCTGGGTGCGGCGGCGGATGTTGCTCATCAGCTTCATCTCAAAGCTGCGGCGGTTCAGTCCCTTCAGGACCACCTCGCCCAGCTTGCACAGAATGATCTCGTGCATATGGTTCTCTCCTTGTTGTTGGTGTACAGATGTGGGGACGGCGGGCGGACAGCTTCGTCCTCCCCTACAACGGGACGGCGTACCCCAAGGGCATTTGTTCCGCTGCGCTCCACTGCGGGACGCCGTCCCCTACGGACGTTTATCGGCGGCGTACCGGGTCTGACGCAGGCAGGGCGGAATAGATCCCGCCACGGCGGCGAGATTTTTCGTCCTGCCGATGGCAAGCTGACGACGGCGTATCAGGTATACGTCGAGGAGGCTTGACGATGGCAGGGCGGAAAATATGCCGCCGTCATTTCAGTGTACTGCTGCTGCGGTACTGTATGGCCTCGGCAAGATGTGCCGCCTCGATGCGCTCGCTGCCCTCCAGGTCGGCGATGGTGCGGGCCATACGCAGTATGCGGTCGTGGCTGCGGGCCGTCAGGCCCAGGCGCTCAAAGGCGCCCTGCATGAGCTTTTCGCCGGCGGCGTCCAGCGCACAGTATGTTCCGATCATGGCAGGGGTCATGTAGGCGTTGCAGGACACCTCCGTCCCGGCAAAGCGCTTTTTCTGCACCTCGCGGGCGGCGTTGACCCGTTCCCGGATGGCCGATGACGGCTCCGGCTGCTCCTTGCGGCGCATGGCCTCATACTCCACTGACGGCACATCGATGTGCATATCGATCCGATCCAGCAGCGGGCCGGAGATGCGCTGCATATACTGCTCCACCTGCTGGGGTGAACAGGTGCAGCGTCCGGAGGGGTGGCCGTACCAGCCGCAGCGGCAGGGG
>OBDA01000268.1_pt1 | contig 10453 bp, 9 predicted proteins | sample 1503151 | NCBI WGS metagenome assembly OBDA01 (sample SAMN01760947, study PRJEB22395) | human gut metagenome
CACTGCGGCAGCTCCCGTAAAAACGCTGGGAGAAAAATTTTGTCAGTTCTGCGGAACTGCAATAAAAGAAATTAACATTCGTTCGTGGAAGTTTAATTCCGTAAACGAACAGACACTTCAACAGAGAAAATTCTGAAAGTTTGACGGTCGGGTTGTCAGAGCCAAATGCCCTCTTCCCGACCGTCTTTTTGCATTATTTATGATGGCAAAACATTGGAACAATAAAAAAACATATGCCATTCAGCCTGTTTTTTAATAATAGTATTGAAATTTTTCTTCAAACATATTATTATTAGTGTAACAGCAATATCTGAAAAATCAGCTATAAGCTACAAAAATTAAGGAGTTAAATTATGGGTATTATTAAAGCAGCTATAAATGCAGTCGGAGGCGGACTCGCGGATTCATGGCTCGAGGTCATTGAACCGTCCCCCATGGGCGACAACACCCTCATCTGTCCCGGTCAGCTTGTTTCGCAGAACGGCAAAAGTCAGAACAAAAAGGGTTCTGAAAACATCGTATCAAACGGTTCTGTAATTCATGTTTACGATAACCAGATGATGATTCTTATTGACGGCGGTAAGATTGTTGACTTTACTGCAGAGCCGGGTTATTTTAAGGTAAATAACAGCTCAATGCCGTCACTTTTCTGCGGTCAGTTCGGCGATTCAATCAAGGAAACTTTTAACCGTATTAAGTACGGCGGAATCCCCTCACAGGCTCAGAGGGTTTTCTATATAAATCTTCAGGAAATCAAGGGTATTCCTTTCGGAACATCAACTCCCGTAAACTATTTTGACAATTTTTACAATTCAGAGCTTATGCTCCGTGCTCACGGTACATATTCAATCAAGGTTGTTGAGCCGTTCAAGTTCTATCAGGAGGTTATTCCGAGAGAGGCTGTTACGGAAAACAAGTCTGTTGATTTCGCAGATGTAAGAGCACAGTATAACGAGGAGTTCGTCGGCGCTCTCGGTTCTGCAATCAACCAGTACTCCGCTGACGGTGAGAGAATCAGCTTTATCAAGTCAAAACAGCGTCTTATCGGTCAGTATATGGCACAGACGCTTGATGAGGAATGGACACAGGCTCGTGGTATGGAAGTCTTTGCCGTTGGTATGGATGTTTCATACACAGAGGACAGTCAGGAGCTCATCAATATGCGCAACAAGGGTGCAATGCTCTCGGACGCAGCAGTTCAGCAGGGCTATGTTGCAGCCAATATTTCAGAGGGCCTTAAAGATGCCGGCTCAAATGCAAACGGTGCAATGGCAGGCTTTATGGGCATGGGCATTGGTATGAATGCCGGCGGAAATATCATGGGCGGTTATCAGCAGAATCCGCAGTACCGTCAGCAGCAGCCGACTCAGCCACAGCAACAGGCTCAGCCACAGCAGACTCCCGCTCCGCAGGCAGGCGGTGCAGCCGCAGGCTCATGGACTTGCTCATGCGGTGCGGTAAACACAGGCAAGTTCTGCTCGGAATGCGGTTCAAAGAAGCCCGAGGCTCCCAAAAAGCGTTTCTGCACAAACTGCGGATATGAGCTTTCTGCAAATGCAAAGTTCTGTCCCGAGTGCGGTACAAAGGCAGAATAATCTGAATTTTAAGTACAAACAATCCCTCTTCTCAAACGGAGGGGGATGTTTCAGAATTTAATTATAAGGGGTAAGTTATGGCAACTGTAAACTACACCTGTCCGAACTGCGCCGCTCCGCTGAAATTCAATCCCGATAAGCAGATGTTCAGTTGTGAATACTGTATGTCCGATTTTACGGAAAAGTATGTTCAGGATTTTTTTGCCAAGAAGGAGCAAAAGGAGAACAGCGCAGAAAAGCAGGAGAAAAAGGAACAGGAAAAGGCTAAAGAGAATGCCGCCAAGCAGGCGCAGAGCAATGACAGCGCACAGGCAGAAAACAAAACTGAAGAAGAGGCTGTTATCTACAACTGTCCAAGCTGCGGTGCTCAGGTTGTTACAACAGCGTCAACTGCGGCAACAACCTGCTTCTATTGTCAGAATCCTGTTGTTCTCGGCGGCAGACTTTCGGGTGAATTTAAACCCGACCGTGTGATTCCGTTCAAGCTTTCAAAGCAGAAGGCAATTGACAAGTTTCTTGAAATGTGCAAAAAGAAATGGTTTTTGCCGAAGAATTTTGTCAGCGAAAAGCATTTTGACAAACTCACGGGTGTGTATTTTCCGTATTGGTATGTTGACGAACAGCGTAGCGCACAGATGATTGCGAAGGGCGAAAAGGTTCGTTCGTGGACTGTCGGAGATGACCGTTACACGGAAACAAAGGTTTTTGAGCTTCACAGAGCAGGCAATCTGATTGTAAATAATGTTTTTGAAAGAGCGTTAAAAGGTCAGGACAGAGATATGCTCCAATGCGTACACCCTTACGATTTGGGCGAGGCTCACCCGTTTGCAATGTCCTATCTTTCGGGTTTTCAGGCAGAAAAGCGTGATATTGAGCAAAATGAGGTTGCACAGGCAGTTCAAACAAGAATCAACGGATATTGTCAACAGCTTATGAAAGACACGGCAAGCGGATACAGTGCCGTTCAGATTCAGAACTACAACGATAAAATCGACCTTGAAAATTGGAACTATACCCTCTTGCCCGTTTGGGTTGTAACCTATAAATACAGGGGTAAAATTCTGCCGTTTGCAGTTAACGGTCAGACGGGCAAAACCTACGGTGAGCTTCCTACCTCCGCAGGAAAGCTTCTTGCTTTCGCTGCAATTATTGCCGCAGCGCTTATGGCACTCGGCTTGTTGGGAGGTCTGTTGTTCTTATGATGAATGTGACAAAAAGACTTTCCGCAATGCTTGCGGCAATGATTATGGTTTTCTGTACTCCGCTCTTTGTTTTTGCGGCGGGACAAACAGAACTCCGTGATGACGCCGAACTGTTTACCTCGGAGGAAGAAACACAGCTTCAGGCGGAACTTGACGCTTTTGCTCAAAAAACCGGCTGGGTTGCGGTTATCTATACTAACAACGAGGGCAAAACCGAGGACAATATCAAACCGTTTGCAAACCGTTATTATGCCGACAAATACGGCAAAACTACGGCGGGCGTTATACTCACGATTGATATGAAAGGCAGAGCAATCGACTTCAGAACAAAAGGCGATGCGATGTATTATTTCGGCGATGGCCGTGTTAAGACTCTTCTTGATGATGTTCAGCGTGATATGAAGCAAGGCAACTATTACAGCGCTGCCGAACAATTCCTCTATTATGTTGACCACTACTATGACGAGGGTATTGACAATGACGAGTCAAATGAAAATATTGATTTGCAGGAAAAAGAGGATAACAAATTCCTCTATGTCGTAAAGCATTACGGCATTGTCATTGCAGGCGGTTCAATTATTGTTGCCGTTATTGTTGTTATTGTAGTGAAAAACCGTTACAAGCACAACGGCAAAGCAGGAACTTATGACCTCAAGAAAAACAGCAAGACTATGCTTACCGACAAGAAGGATATCTTCCTGACAAAGCATGTTTCCGTTACGAGAATCCGGAGTGATTCCGACAGCTCGGGCGGTTCATCAAGCAGCTCATCCGGTGGCGGCGGTTCATCGGGCGGCGGAAGCAGAAGTTTTTAATGCTGAAAACTATTTGAATTTTACGGAGAATGCTGTATTCTCTGTTTGGGGGCGGCAGAAATGCCGTCCTCTTTTAATGTGAAAAATTATGAGAAATATTGAAATTATTCAAAAACTGAATACCATGCACACAGCCTGTGAAAGCGAACTTTTACAGCTGATTACAACTTACGATGAAAAAGATTTTGAATATCTTCGCAAATGTGCAAGAGATACTGCCGACAAAATTTTCGGCAACAAAATTTATATCCGTGGCTTGATTGAATTTTCGAGTATATGCAAAAATGATTGCTTTTACTGCGGACTTCGCCGTTCAAACGGCAATGCCGTGCGTTACCGACTTTCAAAGAATGAAATCCTCTCCTGTTGCCAAAACGGACACGAACTCGGATTCCGCACATTTGTGTTGCAGGGCGGTGAGGACGGATTTTTTACAGATGATGTAATGTGCGGCATCGTGTCGGAAATAAAAAACAGATTTCCCGATTGTGCCGTAACGCTATCGCTTGGCGAAAGGTCGTATGAAAGCTATCAAAGACTTTTTGACAGCGGTGCAGACAGATATCTTCTCCGTCACGAAACAGCCGACAAAAAACACTATTCCATGTTGCATCCGCCCGAAATGTCACTTGAAAACCGAATGCAATGCCTGTATAATTTAAAGAGAATAGGTTATCAGACAGGCGCAGGATTTATGGTTGGCTCACCGTTCCAAACTCCCGAAATGCTTGTCAAGGATTTAAAATTTATTGAAAAATTAAGTCCCGAAATGTGCGGAATAGGTCCGTTTGTACCGCACAAAGACACAAAATTTAAAAACGAAAATCACGGCGATGTAAGCCTTGTGCTTATGTTGCTTTCAATAATAAGGCTTTTAAAACCGAACATTCTTTTGCCGGCAACAACCGCCTTAGGCACGGTCGATCCGCTTGGTCGGGAAAAGGGCATTCTTCACGGTGCAAATGTTGTAATGCCCAACCTTTCCCCTGTTAAGCACAGAAAAGATTACTCGCTCTACGATAACAAAATCTGTACGGGAGACGAAGCGGCACAATGTATCGGCTGCCTTGCAGACAGAATGAAAAAAATCGGCTGTGAAATTGTGACCGACCGAGGAGATTATACAGAGGAATAGTGTGAAAAATCACACTATTATAATATATTGCCCTCAAAATTTGCCTTTGGCATAATTTTGAGATGGCTGAAATCATCATTTACGCCTGTTCAGGCAACGCAGGTTAATTAGGTGATTTTTAATAAATTGTTTGTTGCCTGAAAGGCTATGATGATTATTATGATTAGATACGATAAAAATTCGCTGAAAGCGGAGGAGTTTATCAATGACGGGGAGATTCTTGATTCCCTGAAATTTGCCGATGAAAATAAAAATAACCTTGAACTTGTCGATAAAATAATCGAAAAGGCAAGGCTCAAAAAGGGCATCAATCACCGTGAGGCAAGCGTTCTTTTAGCTTGTGAAGATAAGGAGAGAATCGAAGAAATCTACAACCTTGCCCGTCAAATTAAGAAGGATTTTTACGGTGACAGAATTGTTATGTTCGCCCCTCTCTATCTTTCAAACTACTGCGTAAACGGCTGTGTCTATTGTCCGTATCATGCAAAGAACAAGCACATCTGCCGTAAAAAACTCACACAGGATGAGGTCAGAAAAGAAGTTATCGCACTTCAGGATATGGGACACAAGCGTCTTGCAATTGAGGCAGGAGAAGATCCCGTAAACAACCCGATTGAGTACATTCTCGACTGCATAAAGACCATTTATTCGGTCAATCACAAGAACGGTGCAATCAGACGGGTTAATGTGAACATTGCCGCAACAACCGTTGAAAATTATAAAAAGCTCAAGGAAGCCGGAATCGGCACATACATTCTTTTTCAGGAAACCTACAATAAAAAGAGTTATGAACAGCTCCATCCCACAGGTCCCAAGCACAACTACAATTACCACACCGAGGCAATGGACAGAGCCATGCAAGGCGGTATTGATGATGTGGGAATCGGTGTGCTTTTCGGGCTTGAGCTCTACCGCTATGAACTTGCAGGACTTCTTATGCACGCAGAACATCTTGAGGCTGTTCACGGTGTCGGTCCGCACACAATCAGCGTTCCCCGAATCAAGGCGGCAGACGACATAAATCCCGATGATTTTGACAACGGAATTGACGACGAAAACTTTGCCAAAATAGTCGCAATTATCAGAATTGCGGTTCCCTATACGGGTATGATTATTTCAACCCGAGAGAGCGAAAGCGTTCGCAAAAAGGTGCTTGAACTCGGAATTTCTCAGATCAGCGGAGGCTCACGCACAAGCGTAGGAGGATATGACGAACCCGAATCAGAAGAAGAAAATTCGGCTCAGTTTGATGTTTCCGACAACCGCAGTCTTGATGAGGTTGTAAGGTGGCTTATGAATCTCGGCTATATTCCGTCATTCTGCACCGCCTGTTACCGTGAGGGCAGAACGGGCGACCGCTTTATGTCGCTTTGCAAGAGCGGTCAGATTCAGAACTGTTGCCACCCCAACGCCCTTATGACGCTTGAAGAATATCTTGTTGATTATGCAAGCGATGATACAAGGAATGTCGGTCAAAAACTCATTGAACAGGAACTCAAAAAAATTCCCAACGAAAAAGTCCGCACCATTGCAAAAGAACATATCTTTGACATAAGAAACAACAATAAAAGAGATTTCAGATTTTGACGGAGGGCGTAATGGGAATGAATGATACACCGTCGTCGGAGCGACTGCACATCGGATTTTTCGGCAGACGAAATGCAGGAAAATCAAGCGTTGTGAATGCGGTCACAAATCAAAACATGTCGCTTGTATCGGACAAAAAAGGCACAACAACCGATCCTGTGGAAAAGACAATGGAGCTTTTTCCGCTCGGTCCTGTTGTGATAATCGACACGGCAGGCTTTGATGACGGAGGAACTCTCGGCACAATGCGTGTTGAACGCACAAAAGCCGTGCTGAACCGTGTTGACATTGCCGTACTTGTGGTTGACGGAACAATCGGAATGACCTCGGTTGAAAACGAACTTGTATCGCTTTTTGAAGAGAAGAAAATTCCGTATCTTATTGTGTTCAATAAATGCGATTTGCTTGACAATACAACTGACGGTAAAATTTTTGTAAGTGCAAAAAACAACACGAATATCGAACTTTTAAAGGATAAAATCTCAAAAGTTGTAAACGCACAAAAATCCGATAAAAGGCTTTGCGGTGACCTTGTTAATAAAAATGACTTTGTTGTGCTTGTAATCCCGATTGACTCCGCCGCCCCCAAGGGCAGAATAATTCTTCCGCAGCAGCAGGTTATCCGTGATTTGCTCGACAGCGGAGCAATCCCTGTTTGTGTGCGTGAAAGCGAACTTGCCGATACTCTGAAAAATCTCGGTACAAAACCAAAGCTCGTCATAACCGACAGTCAGGTATTTAAGCCTGTTTCGGAGATTGTGCCGAACGATATCAAACTGACCTCGTTTTCAATTCTTATGGCGAGGTACAAGGGGTTTCTGAAAACTGCCGTAAACGGTGCAAGGGCAATTGAGTCGCTTAATGACGGTGACAAAATTCTCATCAGCGAGGGTTGCACTCATCACAGGCAATGCGATGACATCGGCACGGTAAAACTTCCCCGATTGCTGAAAAATTACACGGGTAAAAATTTTGAAATCGTGACAAGCTCAGGCAAAGGCTTCCCGAATAATTTGTCGGAATTTTCACTTGCAATCCATTGCGGTGCGTGTATGCTCAATTCAAGAGAGATAATCAGCCGAATGAACCGTTCGATTGAAAGCGGAGTTCCGTTCACAAACTACGGAATCGCCATAGCCTATATGCGTGGAATTCTCGACCGTTCAATTGAAATGTTTGATGAATAAAATAAAAATTCGGTATGTAAAAATACACACCGAAACAGATTGACATATTAAAAAATTGATGTTAATATATAAGTAAGGAAACGGCTTGAGCTGTTTCGCAATTGGGATTTATTATTTCAAAATCGCTCTGTATTGCAGTACAGGGCGGTTATTTCTTTATGGTGAACACAATAAAAAATGTGAAAATTACTATCACAGCTATGTATTCCACGCAAACACCCCCTTTCATAAGGGTAGTCTTGCGACCGCCGCCAGTGGCGGAAAAAGGGAGCATAGCGCTGTCTGAAATAACGAGTATATACTCGTTACTGTCAGGGTACAAAATTAAATACTCAAGACACACTAAAGTCAATCTCGAAAGAGATTGGCTTTTTTTATTTTGATTTAAAAAGCGAATTGAGCAGGCAACGATTGAAATTTAAAAGTAAAGATGGGAATTAGTATGGGACAGTGCATTTATCTGCCAAAAGAACTTATGACAAACGAATACAACGGCTACTCTGCCGAAACGAAATTGCTCTTTGGAATGATTTTGAGCAACTCTGTTACTGCATCGGCTGTAATGAATGTAGCAGATTTAATCAATCAGCTTGGAAAAGCTGAAATCAACGCACTTCAGGGCGAGCTGAAAAAGGCTAACGAAAAGGAGCGTGTGCATAATGTTTGATTTTTTCTATGGCAGCGACAGCGAACAGTATCAGTTTTATAGAGTACCTCAAGTGCTTTTTACCGATGACAGGTTTAAGAGCATTTCCTGTGAAGCAAAATTACTCTATGGATTTTTGCTTGACAGGACTTCCCTATCTAAAAAAAGCAAATGGGTTGACGCAGACGGTAAAACCTATGTTTTCTACAAGCAGGAAAATGCACAGGAGAGTCTGAACATTGGCAAAGATAAGGCTGTTAAGATTTTTGTTGAACTTGAAAAAATCGGCTTGATAATCCGAAAAAAACAAGGGCAGGGAAAGCCCACAAAAATCTATGTGATGAATTTTTCAAAGCCAATATCTAAAAACAATACGAAGGCTTTGCAAAAAATCAAGTCTTTGACCGAGTGCAAGTCTAAAAATAAGACTTCTGACATTACTTCTAAAACAGCTGTTCAGACTTCTGAAAAACCGAAGTCTGAAGAAAAGCGTGCCGAAGTCAAGACTTCTGAAAAACCGAAGTCTGAACTTGATTGCAGCAGTACCATATCGAAGTCTAGACTTCTGAAAAACCGAAGTCTGGACTTCGATAAAGCAGAAGTCTTGACTTCTGAAAATCAGTCATATATCCATACTGAGATTAACCATACTGAGAATAGTAATACTTATCCATCTATCTATCATATTACAGAAACTAATGGAAAATCACAACCGAAGTCTGAAAACCCATCATCTGATGGATTGATAGATAGAAGCAAACCGAACTCAGAAATTTCTTTTTACAAAAATGCCGTTGCAGAAACGCAGCTCCAAATCTCGTATATGTACTTACTCACCAATCATCAAAGCAAAAAAGGTTATCTTGACTTAATTGTCAGCCTGATAGCGGAGGTATATGTGTCGGCTTACGCTCATCCTACAACCTCTGTCATAATTAACGGTATCAAAACATCAATCGGTATTGTTGCCGACCGTTTGAAAACGATAGATGAATCTCATATTGAATATCTTTTTGAAAAAATTGATGCATCCGCAAATACAAAGCAAATCAAAAATCCGAGAAGTTATTTATTGAGCTGTCTTTACAATGCTCCGACAACAATGGAGCCTGATACCGATTTACAGGTTGCTTATGACCTGTACAACAGATAAATCGAACTTCTGCCCCACCGGGGCAAAAGTTAAAAGGAGGAAAGGAAATGACAATTGTAAATCAGGATTATGAGCTTATCAACTACGATAAGTTTGCCAAAATCTCAATGTATGAGGGCGAGGTTGACGGAACAACGATTTATGCAATCGTTGCTTTTGAGTCTGTCCCCGATGATATTGACAGCGATAACGACACGGTTCTCGGTATATACAACAATGCTGAGGAATGTGAAAATGTCTTGCTGAATCTCATTGAAGCTCTTAATACCGGCAAACCGGTATATGAGATGCCTGAACCGATTGAGGAAGTGACCGCATAATGAGTGACGGTAAAAAAATACTTGACTTTGCTATACAGGCGGGACAAGTTACGAACGAAGTCCTGAAAAATGTAATGCGTGACTTTTTATCCGGCAAAATGCAAAAATCAGGCAAAAAGCGTTACGGCAAGCTTGCGAAATCCGGCAAACTTGAAAACATCAAGATAACTGACAGCAATATCAAGGATTTTTTGCAGACAGCGAAGAAATATGACATAGATTTTGCTCTTAAGAAAGATAAGTCAACATCTCCTGCTACATATCACATATTTTTTGAAAGTTCACATACTGAAAATTTTAAAAAGGCATTTTCTGAATATGCTTTAGGTATCAAAAAAAGCTTTGATAAAAAATCGGTAACTCAGGTCGTCAATCGTGAGCAGATAAAGCAAAACGCTAAGACAATATCTCGTCAACAGGCGGACAAGAGTGTCGAAAAATCTAAAAACAAGTCTGATATGGGTAGGTGAGTTTATGGACACTGATAAGCTCAAAAAAATTATAATAACTGCCCTACCTCTCGTTTTGTTTTTTTGGATAGGTGACAAGCTCTGCCTTGCATATCGTACCGTAACGGTTGTCGGCGATATTAGCGTTAAGCTAATGCCGTTCCTTGATAATCTTGGCACAACTTTAGTCAATCCACTACCGTCATTTCATCCCCTTGATGTGTTTGTTGGTGTGGCTACAGCAGTTATTGCAAGATTAGTCTTGATTTATAAGGATAAGCATCGTAAAAAATTTGCTCAAGATGAAGAATACGGTTCTGCTCGTTGGGGAACGGCAAAAGATATTGAGCCGTTTATTGCACCA
>OBDA01000269.1_pt1 | contig 10442 bp, 10 predicted proteins | sample 1503151 | NCBI WGS metagenome assembly OBDA01 (sample SAMN01760947, study PRJEB22395) | human gut metagenome
TGCCGGTAAGCAACGTTTACTTGGGGAGCGATGAAACAGAGCGTCAGGATAAGAAGCCCTGCGTGCAGGGATTCGTGCCGAAAGCTCTGATTTCAGAGCTTTAGAACAGGCCGCTGACCTTGCCGGTCTCGGTGTCGACGTCGATGCGGCGGTAGGCCGGGTCGGAGCCGGTACCGGGCATCATAGAGATGCTGCCGGCCACGGGGCACAAAAACCGTGCGCCGCTGTACTCCAGCACATCCCGCACCGGCAGACGCCATCCGGTAGGCACGCCCTTTCGGGCCGGGTCGTGGGACAGGGACAGGTGCGTCTTGACCATCATGGTGCAGTAGTCGGCGTACTTGGGGTCGGACTCGAACCGCACCGCCTTTTCCAGCGCCAGCGGCGACCAGTCCACCCCGTCGGCGCCGTAGACCTCCCGGGCGATGCGCTCCACCCTCTCACGCAGAGGCATATCGTCCGGGTAGAGGAATTGCAGCGCCGAGGGCTCGTCGCAGGCAGCCATGACCGCGCGGGCCAGCTCTTCGGCGCCAGCACCGCCATAGCGCCAGTGATCGGACACGGCGCAGCGCAGGCCGTTCTCCGCGCAGATACGGCGCACCAGCTCCAACTCCGCGTCGGTATCGGTATAGAACTTGTTGATGCACACCACAGGGGTGACGCCGGATTTGCGGATGGTGGCCGCGTGGTGCAGCAGATTAGCGCAGCCTGCCTCCAGCAGGGCGAGATCCTCCCGTGTATACGCCTCCGGCAGAGGTCGTCCAGGGACGACCTCCGGGCCGCCGCCGTGCATCTTCAGGGCGCGGACGGTGGCCACCAGCACCGACACGTCCGGCTTCAGCCCGGACAGGCGGCACTTGACATTCCAGAACTTTTCGAAGCCGATGTCGGCGGCGAAGCCGGACTCGGTGACATGGTAATCAAACAGCTTCAGCCCCAGGCGGTCGCCGATGACCGAGGACTGGCCGATGGCGATGTTGGCAAAAGGCCCCGCGTGGACCAGCACCGGCTGATGCTCCACCGTGTAGCACAGCGTGGGGTTGATGGTGTTCCGCATCCAGGCGGTCATGGCCCCGGCTACCTCCAGGTCCTCGGTGGTAACGGGCCTTCCCTGCTTGTCATAGGCCAGCACGATGCTGCCGATGCGCCGGCGCAGGTCCTCCAGGTCCCGGGCCACGGAGAGGATAGCCATCAGCTCAGAGCTGACCGCGATGTTGGCGCAGGTGTCCATGGGATAGCCGTCCATCTTCCCCTCGCCAAGGCCGATACGCATCTTTCGCAGGGCCTGGCAGCAGAAATCCAGCACAAAGCTCCACTGCACGCGCTCCGGATCGATATCCAGCCGCCGCAGGCCGCGTTTGGCCAACGTCTCGTCGTCATAATTGCGCTCATGCTGCATACGGGCATTCAGGGCGGTCATAGCCAGATTGTGGGCGTTCATGATGTCGTTGATATCGCCGGTCAGGCCCAGGGAGAACTCCGTCATGGGAATGAGCAGGGCGTTCCCGCCGCCGGCGGCGGTGCCCTTTACGTTCATGGTGGGGCCGCCGGAAGGCTGGCGCAGACAGCCGCCCACGTTGGCGCCCAGACGTCCCAGTCCCTCGATCAGGCCCAAAGACGTAGTAGACTTCCCCTCGCCCAGGGGCGTTGGGGTAATGGCCGTTACCTCAATATACTTGCCGTCCGGCCGGTCCTTCAGGCGCTCCATGATCCGCAGAAAGTCCAGCTTGGGGGTCTTGCCATAGGGCAGCAGCTCCTCTGGCAGCAGACCCAGCTTCTGGCGGAACCAGTCCACCGGGGGCAGGGCCTGCTCCGCCGCCGCACCGATCTGCCAGTCCTTGTAAACAGCAGGATCAAGGACCGTGCGCCCGGCAGCGTCGGTGTAGGAACCGTTTTCAAAGTCAAAAGCCATGCTGTGTCCTCCTTGCCGCATCTCGGTATGTATTCACAACCATTATACATCATCCTGTGGAATGTAGTCAACCGTCGCTCCCATATCTTGTGGAATTATTTTTCTTGCATTTCCGCGGGAATGCGTATATACTGTGAGCAGTTCCGTGTAGGGATGGTGCGTTAAGTGCCGGACGGATGGGAGGCTGCCGCCGGACGAAGGTGCATCTGCGCCGCGATACCATTCCAGCTTCCACGGGCAGTTTGTGTCGTTATCTATATGGTGATACCTCCCATCCCAATGATAAGGAGGTATTTTTTTATGCAGAAAAAAGAACTATGCGTCGTCCCCGCACCGGTCCTCGACACCTATGCCCTGACGGTCTGCGCCCTGCTGACCGCGCTGAGCGTGGTGCTGGCCCGATTGCTGACCATCATTCCCAGCGAAGTAAGCCGATTTTCTCTGGAGGCAGTGCCCATTCTCCTGGCCGGACTGCTGTTCGGGCCGCTGCCCGGCGCCGCGGTGGGCTTTGCCGCCGACTTTATTGGCTGCCTGTTTTCCCCCTTTGGCTACAACCCGATCTTTTGCCTGCCGCCCATTCTGTACGGCCTGTGGGCGGGGCTGGTGCGCCGGTATGTCTGGCGCAGGCCTACCCTCTGGCGGGCGGCGCTGGCGGTATTTCCTGCGGCGGTATGCGGCTCCGTGCTCTGGCAGAGCATGGCTCTGGCGCTGGTGTACGGTGGTGCAGCCAAATGGCCCTATTTCCTCACCCGGCTGGCGGCCCGCAGCGTGCAGTTCGCCATCACCGGCTGTATCGACGCGCTGCTGGTGTGGCTGCTGATGCGGCGGAACGCACTCTCCCCGGTGCTGCGGCGGATAAAGACGAAGGGCGGTGACAGCCATGACGCTGGATGAGGTGCTGGCGTACATCCACAAGGTGGACTGGCGGGGCAGTGTGCCCGGGCTCAGCCGTATCGATACGCTGCTGGGCCTGCTTGGCCATCCGGAGCGGCACGTAAAGTATGTCCACGTCACCGGCACCAACGGCAAGGGCAGCACCTGCGCCATGCTGGCCTCCGTGCTGCGCGCCGCCGGGTATAAAACGGGGCTGTACACTTCGCCGTACATCTTCCGCTTCAATGAGCGTATGCAGATCAACGGCGCACCTATCCCGGACGATACCCTGTGCGCCTTGGTGGAGGAGCTGCGCCCGCTGGCCGACCGCATGGCGGATCCCCCCACGGAGTTTGAGCTGGTAACGGCCATCGGCCTGACCTGGTTTGCCCGGGAGATGTGCGATATTGTGGTATGCGAGGTGGGCATGGGCGGTGAATTCGATGCCACCAATGTGATCCCCGCGCCGGAGGCCGCCGTGCTCACCAACATCGGTCTGGATCACACCAGCGTACTGGGGAATACGGTGGAGGCCATCGCCGCCACCAAGGCGGGCATCATCAAGCCCGGCTGTCATGCCGTCCTGTACCCCTGTGCCCCCTCCGTGCAGGAGGTGGTGGCCGTGCGCTGCCGCGCGGCAGGCGCACCGCTGACTGTGGCGGACTTCGATGCCCTCTCCTCAGTCTGCGACACGCTGGAGGGGCAGATATTCAACTACGGCCCATATAAGGGCCTGCGGCTGCCCCTGCTGGGCGGCCACCAGCTGCGAAACGCCGCCGTGGCGCTGACGACCATTGATGTTCTGCGGCAGCGTGGCTGGCACATTGATGAAAGTGCCGTCCGTCAGGGCTTGGCCCAGACTGCGTGGCCGGGACGGTTTCAGGTGGTGCGGCGGCAGCCCACGATCATTCTGGACGGAGGGCACAACCCCCAGTGCATGGTCTCGCTGGCGGCGGCCATCCGGGAGTACCTGCCGGGCCAGCCGGTAACGGTGCTGACCGGTGTGCTGGCGGACAAGGACTATGGAAAAATGTACGACCAGCTGGCTCCGCTGGCCGCGCGGTTTATCACTGTAACCCCCCACAATCCCCGTGCGCTGGACGCCGGAGAGCTGGCGGCCTTCCTGCGGCGATATGGCAAGCCGGTGACGGCCTGCGACACCATCCGGGAGGGTGTGTCCCGAATGCTGGTGGACACGCCGCCCGATGGCACAGCCGTCTGCTGCGGCTCCCTGTATCTGCTGGGCGATGTGGTGCAGTCACTGGAAAAGGTATAAAAAAGAGACGGCTGCGCCGTCTCTTTTTTATACCTGTCAGCCCTCGACCTTCTCCACACGGAAGGCGTAGGTCGCGCCGGCCTCCAGCGTAGTGGCATCCACACCGGTCATGGCGTACTCGCCGTTGATGTAGAATCCCCAGTAGGTGCCGTCCGTATCGTAGTCGGCAGTCTCGCCGTTGACGGTCTTGACGTACAGGCCGTACTCGGAGTCATCGCCGGCGATAACGCCCAGCTTCAGCAGCGCTGCGCCCACCGTCTCCTCATCGGTGTTGACGGTGAAGGTGACGGTCTTGCCGTCCGCACCCTGCACCTCCACAGTGAAGGCCACGGCACCCTGACCGATGACCGCGCCGTCCGCCACAGGCAGCGTCACCTTTTCATCAGCGGCGTTGTCCTGATCGGTGATCGCGGGGTCGCTGGTCTGGTCATCAGTTTTGTTTTCCTCCTTCTGGCCGCAGGCCGCCAGGGCCAGGGTCAGCACCAGTGCCAACAACAGCGCCAGCAGCTTTTTCATGGTGTTTTTCATGTTTCGTTACTCCTTATCTGTTATCCCTATAAGCAGGCAGCCACACCGCACCGCGACGCGCACCGCCTGTCCTATAAAATGATTGCTGACCCCCAGAGGGAAATCCGCCGTCAGCACGGCGTCGGTCAGCGGATACTTGGCGTTCTCGATGGTAACGCCCTCCGCGTCCGCACCCAGGCAGAACACGGAGAAAACGCTGTTCCGCCCTGCGGTGAGTGTGATCTCGCCCCCGTCGCAGATGGCGGTGAAGCGCTCACCGTTTCCGTACAGCCAGCCCTGCCCGCCCCGGCGGGCAATGTAGGCCAGCGTCTGCATATTGGCCACCGTGTGGTCTGTCCGGTGGCCGCCCATGCCGCCCAGGAGATGGAACTCCCTCTCACCGCGGTCGAAGCCCTCCTTGACTGCCCGGATCATGTCGGTGTCATCCTTCTCCACCGGCAAGCGGAGGATGTGGTCAAACGCCGGCGCGGCGTCCAGCGAGTCGAAATCCGCCACCAGCAGCGTGGGTGTTATGCCATTTTCCCGACAGGTATGCCAGCCGCCGTCGGCGGCGATGACCATATCGGTCCTTTGAACAGACACAGGCAGGCCGTAAAAGCTGCCCGCGCCGATGATAAAGCAGGCCATAAAAGGGGTCCTTTCTGTTTTCAGATACGGCTCGGTGGGTCCAGCACAGCCGTGGCGGGAATAGCCCCGGCAGAAGTTACATCCACATGGCGAAGAGCCGTAATACCGTCCCCATCGCCCGCCGCCAAAACGGGCGCTCCGCCATACGCTCCGGCGTCATGGGCGCACAGCGGGCCATGGTGGTGTCCATATCCTCCAGCAGCGTCTCGATGGCGGGCGTGCCATAGAACACCTCGCCGCATTCGAAGTGCAGCTGGAAGCTGCGGTAGTCCATATTGACGGAGCCTACAAAGGCCGTCTCGCGGTCAGTCAGGACGGTTTTTCCATGGACAAGGCCAGGTGTAAAGGTATATATCTTAACATCATGCGCCATGAGCTGGTCGAAGTAGCTCTCCGCCACCAGATAGGCAAACTTGTGGTCCGGGATGCCGGGCATGATGAGGCGGACATCCACACCGCTTTCCGCGGCCAGACACAGCGCCTTGAGCATGGGCTCGTCGATAGCCAGGTAGGGTGTGGTGATATACACCTCCCGCCGGGCGCGGCTGATCATCTGGAGGAACAGATCCTCCGCCGCGTTGTTAGGGTTGTCATCGGGGCCGTCCACCACAGTCTGGCAGAAGCCCTGCTCCAGGGGGTGGTGCAGGGGGCGATAATAGTCGTACTCATGGTACAGCTGACCGTCCATCCGCTGCCACATCTGCAGGAACTCCCGGGTCAGGCCCCAGGCGCCCTCGCCCTCCAGCCGGAGACCGCAGTCCTTCCAATAGCCGAAGCGTTCGATCAGGTTGGCGTACTCGTCGGCGATATTGGCGCCGCCGGTGTAGGCAATATCTCCATCCACGCAGGTGATCTTCCGGTGGTCGCGGTAGTTGAAGTACAGCCGGTTGACGTAGTGGTGCACGGGGTTGAATACCCTGACCTCCACCCCGGCGTCCTGCAGCGCGTCTATTTTTTCGTTGGGCATACGCATCATGCTGCCGAAATCGTCAAAGATCAGCTTGACCTCTACGCCCTGACGGCTCTTGCGGCAGAGGATATCAGACAACCGATCCCATATCTCGCCTTCGGCCATGATAAAGTACTCCAGGAAGATGAACCGCTGGGCCGTATCCAGTGTGGTGAGCATATCCTCCAGATACGCCTCGCCGGTGGGCAGATAGCGCAGCGCCGTGTTGCGGTACAGGTCAAAGCCCTTGCCGCTGAGATACGCTGCCAGCGGATACCACTGGGGCGCGGTCTGGCGCAGCTTTTCCAGATTGGTGCGGGCGAGCTCCTGCTGCGCCAGCGGCTCCTCGATGGGCACCGGCTTCTTCAGGCTCAGGCGCTTGGACGGCCGGTCGCCGTTCCACAGCAGATAGAGGATCAGTCCCACCACCGGCACGAACAGCACCAGGATGATCCAGCCCATCTTATAGCTGGTGGCCCCGGGGCGGGACCAGATACGCATGGCCACCACACCGGCCAGCAGCTGCAATACCGTATAGGCCAGCGCCATGCGCTGCTTGAGCAGGTCGCTGAGGCCGACCACCAGCGCGATCTGCGCCAACAGCAATACCGCCACCATCACCAGCCGCAGCGCAGCGGATATCCGTCGCTCTGTCCGCTGCTGGACTCTCGGCTTTTTCACTGTTGATCCTCCTCCCTTTTCTTTTATTTCAGATGGTCATCACAGCTGCGAGGTCCGCAGCAGGCACTGCTGGATGTCCCACAGCTTGTCGGACAGATCCACATAGTACTTGTGGGGATAGTCGAAGCGCTTGACCTCGTCCCACAGGGTATCCACCTGCTGGGCGCAGTATGCCTTGACCTCCTCCAGCGGCGGGCAATCGTACACCCGCTTGCCGTTCTTGAAGATCGGCACCAGCAGCTCCCGGGCCTCGAAGTTATACACGTCCTTTCGCTTCCAGGTGGCCATGGGGTCAAAGATGGTCAGGCCCTTCGTGTCGTCCACCGTCTCGTCATGCACGGTGATGTAGTCCGCGATGGCCTTGCCGGTGTCGCGCCCGTACAGGCGATACACCTTCTTGAAGTGGGGAATGGTGATCTTCTCCACGTTCTCGCTGACCTTGATCTTGGGGATCACGGTGCCGTCCGGCTCCTCGATGGCCACCAGCTTGTACACGCCGCCGAACACCGGCTCGGACTTGGCGGTGATCATGCGCTCGCCCACACCGAACAGGTCGATCTGCGCGCCCTGCAGCAGCATATCCTGAATGAGGTACTCGTCCAGCGAGTTGGACACGGAGATCTTGCACTCGGTCCAGCCGGCCTCGTCCAGCATCTCCCGCGCCTTGCGGGTCAGGTACGCCAAGTCGCCGGAATCCAGGCGGATACCGCATTTGGTGATACCCAGAGGCTTGAGCACCTCGTTGAACGCTTTTATGGCGTTGGGGATACCGGACTTCAGCGTGTTATAGGTGTCCACCAGCAGGGTCGCGTTGGTGGGATAGGTCTGGCAGTAGGTCTTGAATGCCTCGTACTCGTTGTCGAACATCTGTACCCAGGCGTGGGCCATGGTGCCGCCGGCGGGCACGCCGTACACCTCGTCAGAGATGGTGCAGGCCGTACCAGCACAGCCGCCGATATAGGCCGCCCGCGCACCGACAATGGCCGCGTCGGCCCCCTGGGCACGGCGGGAGCCGAACTCCAGCACCGTGCGGCCCTTGGCGGCCCGGACGATACGGTTGGCCTTGGTGGCAATCAGACTTTGGTGGTTGATGGTCAGCAGGGTGAACGTCTCGATCAGCTGCGCCTCGATGGCCGGTGCGCGGACCACCACCAGCGGCTCCTTGGGAAACACAGGCGTACCCTCCGGAATGGCGTAGATATCGCCGGTGAAGCGGAAGTTCCGCAGATAGTCCAAGAATTCCTCGCAGAACAGGTTTCGCCCGCGGAGATAGGCGATGTCCTCCTCGGTGAAGTGCAGGTTCTCGATGTAGTCGATCAGCTGCTCCAGACCTGCCGCGATGGCGAAGCCGCCGCCATCGGGCACCTTGCGGAAAAACACGTCGAAATAGGTGATGCGCTCCTTGCAGCCGGCCTCAAAGTAGCCGTTGCCCATGGTCAGCTCATAGAAGTCACAGAGCATGGTCATGTTCAGCTTTTCCTGAGTTTTCATTCGTATACCTCAAATCGGTCTTTGCGCGTGGCGCAAAGTGTAGTATTTTTTATTATACCGCTTTTCTCCCGTTAAGGCAAGCCCCGCCGCCATTTCCCGGCATTTTTGAGCAAATGCGTAAATAGAAATAAATATCCCCCGGCAATGCCGGGGGATATGCTTATATATGGGAATTACTCCTCGTCCTCGCCATCCTCAGCGGCGGCCGCCAGGTCGCTCAGATCAAACTCCAGCTTGGCGCCGCAGTTGGGGCAGACGACCTCGCCGTCCTCCAGAACAGTCTCGTCGAAGTAGACCTCCTCCTCGCACTCGGGGCAGGTGGTCACAAAGCACTCCTCTTCCTCGTCGTCTTCGCCGTCATCCTCATCGTCGTCCAGAGCGAAGTACAGCGTCTCCTCCACATCGCTCAGGTCGTCGCTGACGGCATCCAGGCCGTCCTCCACATCGCACAGCTCGTCGTCCACTTCCGCGAACTTCTCGGCCATGTCGTCCAGCACATCGATGATGGCGGCGATCAGCTTGCCTTCCTTGCTGTCGGTGTCCAGGTTCAGGCCCTCGGCCAGACCCTTCAGATACGCTACCTTTTCAGAAATCTCCATGTTCGGCTCCTTTCTGTACGGTCGGTTGGTTGTCAAATTACTTGCAGCGGCTCAGATACTCACCGGTACGAGTGTCAATAGTGATCTTGTCGCCGATGTTGATGAACAGGGGCACCTTCACCTCGGCACCGGTCTCCACGGTGGCGGGCTTCAGGGTGTTGGTGGCGGTATTGCCGGCCAGACCGGGCTCAGTCTCGGTGACCTCCAGATCCATGAAGTTGGGGCACTCCAGGCCAAAGACACTGCCCTTATAGCTCAGCACCTTGCACACGGTGTTCTCAGTGATGAAGCGGAACGCATCGCCCAGCAGCTCCTTGTTCAGGGGTACCATGTCAAAGGTCTCCTGATCCATGAAGTAGTACAAATCACCGTCGTTGTAGCTGTAGGCCATATCGCGGCGGTCCACAAAGGCCTCTTCAAACTTGGCGGTGGGGTTGAAGGACGTCTCGGTCACAGCACCGGTCACCACGTTACGCATCTTGGTGCGGACGAAAGCCGCGCCCTTGCCGGGCTTGACGTGCTGGAACTCCACGACCTGCATGACCTTGCCGTCCATCTCGAAGGTCTTGCCGTTTCTGAAATCACCGGCGGTAATAGTTGCCATATTGATATTCCTCCCATTGTGTATGAGGGAATATCTCCATTCCCTCTGAATAAATAATACCAGCCAAAATCGGCCTTATATATTTTACATGATAACCTGCTGTTTGGCAAGTGTTTCCGCGTAAAAAAGTCACCGTTCCGGATGTTTTTTCAAACTGGCGGCCTTCCACGGCCTCTGCAGGCCATGCAGCACCTTATTCCACGCGCCGCGCGGCCCGCCCAGCGGCTCCACCATCAGCGGCAGCACGCCAGCCCGGTTGGCACCCAGCATATCCGTCAGCAGTTTGTCGCCCAGCATGGCCGTCTCCCGCGGGGTGACGCCGCAGCGCACCATGGCCCGGCGAAAGCCCTTTACGGACGGCTTGCCCGCATGGCCCTCGTAGGTGATCCCCAGATCGCGGCAGAATCGCTCCACTCGCACGGAGCTGCGGTTGTTGGACAGGATCATGACCTCCACACCCGCCGCCCGCACATCGGAGAGCCAGCGGCGCAGGTCCGCGTCCGGCTCCGGCTGGGACTTGGGTGCCAGGGTATAGTCCAGATCGCACAGCAGCAGCCGGATGCCGTGCCGCATAAAAAACGCAGGCGTGATGCTGCGGTAGCTGTCAAACACCCGGTAGGGCGTCATGGAAATGGGCATAGGTATCCGACTCCTCTCATAAAGTACAGCAGTATTGTACCACGGACATCGTGGTCTCGCAAGGGGGTACGCCTATGCAGCTGATGATCGCCGCCGCACCGCCGCTTCGCCAGATGGCCTGCGGCACACAGCTGCCCATCGCCAACGCGGCCTACCGGATAGAAAACGGAGTGCTGTGTGCCCTGCCCATGCCGCCTGCCCTGCGGGGCGGTGCCATGCTGCTCACCGGCGCGGCGGGACCCTTCAGCCCGGAAACGGCAGCC
>OBDA01000270.1_pt1 | contig 10436 bp, 4 predicted proteins | sample 1503151 | NCBI WGS metagenome assembly OBDA01 (sample SAMN01760947, study PRJEB22395) | human gut metagenome
AATAGCGGGCAACGCACGAGCGGAAGAGAGTACACCGTCCAGCTGGCGGCCACCGTGGTTAGAAACCACAATTCCATCAGCACCAAAACGTACTGCATCGCGCGCATCTTCCGGATCGAGGATCCCTTTGATCACCATCGGGCCATCCCAGAAATCGCGGATCCACTCAAGGTCTTTCCATGAGATGGACGGATCGAAGTTATTCCCCAGCCAGCCGATGTAATCTTCCAGTCCGGTCGGTTTGCCGAGATAAGCTGAGATATTACCTAAATCATGTGGACGACCGTTCAGGCCCACATCCCACGCCCATTGCGGATGCGTCACCGCCTGCAAGTAGCGGCGCATTGCCGCATTTGGGCCGCTCATACCTGAATGCGCATCACGGTAGCGTGCGCCCGGTGTCGGCATATCCACGGTGAAAACCAGCGTCGAACAACCCGCTGCTTTTGCTCGCTCCAGCGCGTTACGCATAAAGCCGCGATCGCGCAGTACATAAAGCTGGAACCACATTGGGCGCTTGATGGCTGGCGCGACTTCTTCAATCGGGCCAACGGAAACCGTCGAGAGAGTAAACGGAATGCCATGCGCGTCCGCCGCTTTGGCTGCCTGAACTTCGCCACGACGCGCATACATGCCACACAAACCCACCGGTGCCAGTGCTACCGGCATCGACAATTTCTCATTAAACAGCGTCGTTTCCAGGCTTAAGTCAGACATGTTTTTCAGAATACGCTGGCGCAGTGCCACTTCTGACAAATCTTCCACGTTGCGGCGCAGCGTGTATTCAGAATATGCACCACCATCCATATAGTGGAACAGGAACGGCGGCAGAATGCGTTGCGCTGCGGCGCGATAATCGCTGGCTGCGGAAATAATCATGCGTTTTTCTCCCTCGAATGCTCATAATGCTCACCGGGCAGGCGGGTAATCCGTGCGTGGCGAGCCTGATCTTCATCGAATCGTTTCATGGTGGTGTGAACAAAACTAAGGTGCGCCATCATTGCTTTACGCGCCCCGTCGGCATCACCAGCAAAAATGGCGTCAATGACAGCCTGATGTTGTTCGGTCAGTTGTGAAAAAACCGGTGGCACCAGATACATCCGCTGACGGCTATGCTTCACTGAGGATTGCAGGACATCGAAGAAACCGCGCATGGTTTGCAGCAGCACGATGTTATGTGAGGCTTCGGCAATCGCCAGATGAAAACGAACGTCCGCTTGTGAGGCGATATCCGGGTCTTCACTTAGCGTTGCTTCAAAGCAAAGCTGAATCTTTTCTTTGTCGCCAGGTGTGGCGCGCATTGCCGCATGCCATGCGGTGCTGGCTTCAATGGCGTAGCGGGCTTCCAGAATATCGAAACTGTAATCCGGATCATCGGCCATCAGCGTTTTTAGCGGCTGGACGATGTTTTGCTCCGACCATGTGTCATGACGCCAGCGAATAAACGTCCCGCCGCCGCGTCGACTGAGCAGCACGCCTTCGCTCACCAGTTTTGCCAGCGCCTCGCGTAGTGAATTACGTGATACGCCGAGTTGCATCGCCAGTTGGCGCTCAGCGGGCAACTTCATGCCCGCTTCCAGGTTTTTTTCATCAATCAGCGCCCGCACACGATCGGCAACCTCGTCTGACAGGCGTCTGGGTAAAACAATCATTAAGGAATCATCCACGTTAAGACATAAGCCTGAAGCGTGGTGATCACGCCCACCATACAGGTGAAGATCAGGCTGTGTTTGACAGTAAAGCGGAACAAATCAGACTCTTTGCCCACCAGGCCTACCGCCGCACAGGCGATAGCGATAGATTGCGGGGAGATCATCTTACCGGTGACGCCACCGGTGGTATTGGCGGCAACCAGCAACAGATCAGAGACGCCAATTTGTTGTGCTGCGGTGGCTTGCAGCGCGGCGAACAGGGCGTTAGATGAGGTATCCGACCCGGTCAGGAATACCCCCAGCCAGCCGAGGAACGGCGAGAAGAAGGTGAATGCATGACCGGTGTGCGCCAGTGCCAGTGCCAGTGTTGATGACAGTCCGGAATAGTTCGAGATAAAGGCGAACGCCAGCACCATGCCGATGGAGTAGATGGGTAGAGCCAGTTCTTTCAGCGTGCTGCCGAAGGTGCTGATAGCGTCAGACGGTTTCATCTTCAGCCAGACAATCGAGAGCAGTGCAGCAAACAGAATGGCGGTGCCGGTGGCAGAGAACCAGTCAAACTTAAACACGGCGGCATAGGCTGTAGCCTCGCTGACCACTGGTGGCATACGGGCAACCAGTTTATCGAGGTACGGCACCGGAATGTTGATCACCCACTCATACAGCGCACCACCCGATGCGAACAGGGCTTTAAACGGCGGGATGCTCCACAGTGTTACGGTAGCGGTCAGGAACAGGAACGGTGTCCAGGCACGTAACACCTGACCCGCGGTGTAACCGGTGTGGGCCAGCGTCATATCAACCTGTGACGCCCCCAAGTCACCGAAGCGGAATACGCGAACTGGTTGCCAGCGTTTGAGGAACAGCGTCAGGCAGAGCAGTGATACCAGCGAAGAGATAATGTCCGGCAGCTCCGGCCCAATGAAGTTGGAGCTAAGGTACTGAGCGATGGCAAACGAGCCGCCCGCAACCACGACCGCAGGCCACGTCTCTTTGATACCGCGCCAGCCGTCCATAATCGCCATGATCCAGAACAGCACGATAATGGTCATAAACGGTAGCTGACGCCCCACCATCTGGCCAATCTCAAAACTGTCGATGCCTGTTACTTGTCCGGCAACCAGGATTGGAATGCCCATCGCGCCAAATGCCACTGGCGCGGTGTTAACAATCAGGCACAGTCCGGCGGCGTACAGCGGTTTAAAACCCAGGCCGACCAGCAATGCGGCGGTAATTGCTACCGGTGCGCCAAAGCCGGCGGCTCCTTCAAGGAAAGCGCCGAAACAGAAACCGACGATCAGCATTTGCAGACGCTGGTCAGGGGTTATCGAAAGAATAGACGAGCGAATGATGTCAAACTGCCCGGTTTTCACCGAGATCTTATAGACGAACACTGCTGCAATAATGATCCACGCGATGGGCCACAAACCATAGAAGAAGCCATAAACCACCGAGGCCAGCGCGTTAGCGACCGGCATTTTATAGAACAGCAAAGCCACGGCAAGGGCGATTGCCACCGTCCACGAGGCGGCGACGTATCCTTTCAGTTTGAGCTTAATCAGCGCAAAGAAGAAAAACAGGATGGGAAGCGATGCTATCAGACTGGAAAGCCAGATATTCCCGGCGGGATCGTAGTTTTGTTGCCAGAGATTCATTGCAGGTCTCCTGGAGTCCACGCACATCGTGTAATGAGTCTGTTGCTCATCTCCTTGTCACACGTTGTGTAAAAGTGGCACTGCCAATTGTGTTGTGTAGGGATAATGACAATGAATGGTTAACTAAATGTTATGTATTGGCAATATTGATGTGAGTTTTAATTGGGGAATTGTGAACCAGAGGTCAGATAAGCGAAGAATTGGTAGGGCCAATTCTTGTGGGGGGAGATGTCTGGTAAAGAAAAAGGGCAATCCTCATCAGAGAATTGCCCTTAGATTGTTGACCCGGAGCGCCTTATCTTGCCTGATGCGCGTAACGCATCAGGCAATTTGGCGTTTGCCCTTAGTCACACTAACTTAATGGATCATTACCACTGAATACCGGCACCGAGTGCGGCGGAGTATTCACCCTGGCTATTGGTACTACCTTGTAATTTGTAGACCCAACGACCATTGGCGCTCACCATCGATACACCTAAAGCAACTGCCGATTCACCGTTGTAAGTACCGCCACCAATAGAAGCCATGCTGGCACCCGGTGTATAAGCCTGCGGCAGACCGGTCATTGCCATTGCAGAAGCGATACCACCGCTCAACTTGCTTTCAGTTTTAGACAGTTTGTTATCCATCTCAACCATTCGCTGATCGGTGTATTGCTTCGTTTCCTGCACGCTTTGCTTCAACTGCGCGTAATTCACCGCGTCGTTGTTGTTGACGCCAGCGGAGACGTTGCTGATACGAGTCGTACCGCCGTTGCCGCCACCGAGGGTGATATTGCTATAGTCGATAGAACCATCAGCTTTGGTGTCGTAACGCACACCGCCAGCTTCGGAAGACTTCAACTGTGCCACGTTAACAGCATCGGTGTCGTTTTTACCTGCGGCTACGTTGGTGATACGACGTTGATTAGTAGATGAGCCTACAGAGATCGTATTTTCTTCGGTTGCCACAGACCCTGTACCCAGTGCGACGCTGTTATCCGCGGCAGCAATGGAACCAGAACCAATAGCAACGCTATCTTTACCCTGGGCGTTGGCATCTACGCCATCGGTGTTGGTCTTGAAGTACTTGGTGCTACCGGAGGTGACAATGTCGCCAATACCGTTTTCGATATTAGTAACGCGAGTATCCAGATTAGTGACCTGATTGTTCAGGTTAGTAATGCTCTGGGTATTCTGGGAAACCTGCGCATCCGTTACTTTCAACTGACCCACGTTGACCGCATCGGTATCAGCCGAACCTGCTGCGACGTTAGTGATCTGACGTTGACCATCCGCACTACCGACTGAGAATTCACCGACAGAGTTCTGCGGTGCGTCCATGTTGTAGGCGGTATAATTGGTTTGAGCGCCACGAGTGGTCGTAGAACCATTACCTATCGCAATACTGTTGACATGAATGACTTGCGCATTGCTACCAATGGCAATGCCGTTAAGTGCATTCGCGTCCACGTAGGCACCATAACCGATACCAATACCTTTATCGCCATTCACGATGGTTTTCGCACCCATTGCCAGCGAGTCAGTTCCCACTGCCAGTGAATCTTCTTCCGTTGAATTAGCGTGGAAGTATTTAGTCGGCGTGGTTGCGACCGCACCAATCGCATTCTGCAATTGACGAACCGTAACGGCGTCATGGGCTTCGGAACCATCGGCTACGTTGATGATTTGACGATATTTACCGTCATCACCGATAGACAATGCACCGAGCAGTTCGCCATCCGTGGTGTCGTAACCAATAACAACGCCATTTTCCGTTATGCTGGTGTCACGGGAGCCTTTGGCAATCACTCGGCTGGAAACAGAGCTGCTACCCAGGGCGATACCCGTATCAACGTCGCTGTAGCTGCCCTGACCAATAGCTACGCTGCTATCGCCTTTGGCGACAGAGTTATAACCTATAGCTGTAGCGCCAACACCCTGTGCGCTGGCGTCGTTGAACGCTAAGCCGTCGTCGTTAGTACGCACATAGTTAATACCCGCACCGTTTTCTTGGATATAGGTTGCGTCGGTGTTACCAGCGAGCTGATTGATAATTTGGGTGTTCTGCTCAATCATCATATTCGTCGCATTCAACTGAGAACCGTTCACTGCATCGGTACTGTCCTCACTAATACTGCCATTAGCGACATTAGTGATGATGCTGGCTTTACCGTCATGGCTGGCATTGTAGGCTCCAGCACCGCCATTGGCAGTCTCATCCCACAGCAGGGCGTTATCATCAAGCGCATCCAGGGCGTCACCGACGTTGTTGTACTCGGCGTTCGCAATGGTGTAAGTCGGTGCGGTGATGGTGCCGTCAGCGTTGACTTCTGCGTCACCACCCAGCGCATCAGCGATGTACTTATTGGTGGTATAGAGTTGTGAGCCGTTAATCGCGTCGCTGCTGGCAGCAGAGATTGCACCGTTAGCGACGTTAGTGATTACACTGGCAGTTTTATCTTTTCCGTGAGCGGCGCTAAATGCACCATTTTCACCGGCGTCCGCATCCCAGAGCAGAGCGTCGTCAAGAGTGGTATCGATAGCATTCAGGGCATCACCGACATTATCGTAATCAGCATTAGCAATGGTGTACGTCGGCGCAGTGATGGTGCCGTCTGCATTGACTTCGGCACCACCCCCCAGCGCATCAACAACATAACTGCTCACGCCGTGGAGTTGTGAGCCGTTTACTGCGTCAGAACTGGAGTCTGAAATTTCACCATCTGCGACATCAGTGATCACGCTTGCGTCACCATTAGTACCGTGTTTGGCACTGAATTTACCTGCGGTGGCATCCCAAAGCAGAGCATCGCCGAGAGACGTGCTAAATGAGGAGTTAATCGCAGCCAGTGCATCGCCGACGTTATAATAATTTGTTTCACCGATTTTGTAGGTTGGACCGGTAAACACACCGTCAGTATTCACAGAAGCATTGCCGCCGAAGTAGGTGGCGATATTGCTGCTTAAGTCATAAAGCTGGCTACCGTTAATGGCATCGGAACTGGTTGCAGTGACTGTGCCGTCCAGGATATTGGTGATTTTGCTGGCGGTATTGTTGCCATGAGCTGCAGTGAAGACACCATTGTCCTTATCCCATTTCAGCGCATCCTCACCAAGATTAGTCACCGTCTCAGTCAGATTAGAGATGTTGGTGGTGTTAGTGGCGATATTGGTGGTATTCGTCGCCACGGCATCGTTGGTGGTTTTCAGCTGAGAGCCGTTAACGGCATCGGTGCTGCCAGTCGTCAGGTCGCCATCTTTAACGTTGGTGATTTTGCTGGTGGTCTCGGTGCCATGAGCTGCCGTGAATACACCATTGTCCTTATCCCATTTCAGCGCATCCTCACCAAGATTAGTCACCGTCTCAGTCAGGTTAGAGATGTTGGTGGTGTTAGTGGCAATATTGGAAGTGTTATTGGCGATATTGGTGGTATTCGTCGCCACAGCATCGTTGGTGGTTTTCAGCTGAGAGCCGTTAACAGCATCAGTGCTGTCAGCCGTCAGGTCGGCATCTTTAACGTTGGTGATTTTGCTGGTGGTATCCTGGCCGTGAGCTGCACTGAATGCCTTTTTAGTTTCGTTCCAGAGCAGGGCATCAGCCTGAAGGTCACCAACGGAATCCGTCAGGTTGGTGATATTGGTGGTATTGGTGGCAATATTTGCCGTATTCGTGGCAATGTTGCTGGTATTAGTAGCGATATTGGCGGTGTTGGCTTCGACATCGTCATTGGTAGCTTTCAGTTGGGAACCGTTAACCGCATCCTTACTGGAGGCTGAAATCGTGCCATCCGCAACATCGGTGATTACGCTGGCAGTTGGGCTACTAGTACCATGAGCAGCGCTGTATTTGCCTTTGGTTTGGTCCCATTGCAGGGTGTTTTCATCAAGTACAGCGAGCGCAGCCCCTACGTTATTTTTGCTACCATTTTTTAAATTGTAGGTTGGTGCTGTAACAGTACCGTCATCAACATCTACTGCAGCCCCTCCTCCAAGCCTTTTTGCTACCGAGTCGCTAATGGCATAAAGCTGTGAACCATTAATGGCATCGTAACTGTCAGACTTGATCGCGCCATTTTTCACATTAACGATCTTGCGTTTTAATGAACTATTGCCGACAGAGACGGTATTGTCTAAATCCGCAATGGAATCTGCGCCCAGCGCGACAGAGTTAATACCGTTGGCACTGCTATTACTACCAAGCGCAAGACTCTTATCACCAGTTGCATTACTGGCTGTGCCTAAGGCAATGGTGTTTAAGCCTCTCGACTGGCTACCATTACCCAGAGCGATGGCATCCACGCCATCAGCTTTGTTGCCCTGGCCTATGGCGATTGCATTATCTGCCAGAGCCTGGCTGCCATTTCCTAATGCGATAGTATTGACTTTATCGGCAAGGCTTCCGAACCCCATTGCCATGCTATTAGTCCCTTTTGCCTTCGCATTATTGCCAATAGCAGTTGCATTTTCAGCGGCTTCGGTCTCAGCACCTATCGCAATAGCGTTCGCTGCGCTGGCAAGTGATTGTCTGCCAAATGCGAGGCTGTCAGTACCGCTAGCTACACTGCTACGCCCCAGGGCAATTGCGTTTTCTTCAGATGCGACGCTACTTGCTCCCAGCGCCATTGAATACGCTTTTGACGCATTGGCGGTGTCGCCAAGAGCAATACTCATAATCTCAGTAGCTTTAGTGGCATTTCCCAGGGCAATGGCGTTTGCTCCTTCCGCTTTGGAAGAGTCCCCCATAGCAATAGACAATTTACCCAATGCTTTTGAATAACGGCCGAGGGCCATTGAGTATTGGCCCAATGAATACGAAGAGGCACCCAGTGCTATACTTCTATCGCCTTCTGATATTGCACTAACCCCAAAGGCCATTGATGCACCGCCAATCGCATGGGTTTTTGACCCGATGGCAGAGCTATATTGGCCTTCAGCTATAGCGTCATAACCCACAGCAGTACTGGAACCACTGGTGTTCATAAAAGTATTTGCTTTCGCCCCTTTGCCTATAGCAACCCAGCCGTCGCCAGCTGATCCACTACCGTAATCAACACCCTGACCGTTGTCATTCCCGGCATTCGCCAATGCCCCAAACGACGACAACATTCCACCCGCAACCAGCGCAGAAATTAACAGCTTACTGCGCCCAGATTTCTTGCCACGGCTTTTTGCCGTTTCGCTGGTAACAGTATAATTCCCTGTCGCAGGGTTCCAGATAACTTTAAATATTTTGTTCATTAATGATGCTCGCTATTCCTTGTTATAAGCGTACTAACTGCATTTATTTTTTGCTTCTTTTCTGCCGATTTTCAGCAGAGGGAAGATTGTCGAACTGAATATTTTCCATGTTGATGGCTAACTTCAGATATCCCAGGTTATTGGGCGATACACCCTTCAGGGTCAAATTAATGTCTTGCCATTGACCTGGTAATAATTTCAATGTGGATTTCATTGATGTGTTGAAAAGTAATTGTTGCCACCGGGCAAACTCTTTGGCATCGACAGGTTTTTCACCACCCCATGTCGCATTAAAACCAATGTTTGAGATAGGTGTACTTAATAAGTTGACCAGTGAGATATGAATAACACTACCATTCTCTGTGGCGTCAATGGATAACACTCGACCCGCTAAAGCCACCGAACCGTTGTTCAGGATGAAATACTTCGTTTTTGCTGGGTTAAACTCGGTAAAAATAAAAGTATTTTGTTGGTCTTTAACGGATTTAATTACGTGAGTTAAAGTCTTTGTACTGTTTATTATGCCAGTTTGTTGTTTTTGAATAGTTTCGAGTTGACTCTTTAGCTGTGCTTGTTGTTTTTCAAGTAGATCAATTTTATTGTTATGTTCTTCTTGTTGTTTCAATAAACTACTTTCTGGCTTGCCTTCTTCAATGTAGTCACATCCCGTTAATGCGCAGAGAACTGAAACAGTGACAGCACTGAAAAAAATCTTCTTCAAGTTCATGTAAAAATCCTTATTTCCTCCGACCAGCGATCAATGCCGGTAGAGTTGTCCATTGTATTATTGGTGAGCTATGTTGCTTTACATTAATGACAGTGATGTGTGTCGATTAAATATTGTTTTAAGCATTCATCATAAAAATGTATCATTCGTTTCAAAAGATGTCTGTGTTTGTATGAATATATTATTTTTCGTGGATTCTAATGATGATTATTAATAAATGTCAAATATGAAAGAAACCATGTCTGGGAAAAATTTTACAGATAATTGATTTTGTGAATATGATGATTAAAATTTCACAATTAAATCCGAAAAAAAGAGACGTAAATGCTTGTTAATTAACAAATGATATCTTCTATATATTTTTATTGTTTATAGATGGCTATTTCGGTAAAAATGCATTTTCAGAATATCAACCAGCGGTAAATCGAAGTAAAGGGAGTGAATTGTTTGGTAATTAGGCGAGTAGACAGGAGAGTCCCCGCATTGACCAGCTAAGGCAAGCCAGATGCGGGTTGATATGATCGAACCAGTCGTCTGAGGCGCTTAAAACGCAGTCTTAGAGAATCCAGTCATCTCCTGCAGGCCCATTTCACGGCCCAGCGCGGTCATTGGGTGCACAACCACCAGTCCGCGAACACTTTTCTTCAGCTTGCCCATATCAGCCTGCTCTTTTTTGGTAATTGCGCGCTGAAACGGCATCTTCATCAGCTTCTGTGCTTCTTTACTCAGTTTTTGGCTATGAACTTCACGCAGGCGAGCAATTTCTGCTTCCAGCGTGGCTTTCTCTTTTTCCAGCTCGGCATATTTGTCTGCGGCTTCAACCAGCGACAGATCGGCCTGCTGGTGGCGGATGGCGTCCAGACGATCGCTGAGACGTTTGATTTCGTTTTTTTCGACTTCTTTCATGTGATGGCTTCTGATAAAGATAAATTTATAGCCCCTAGTATGCGCGACCAGGTGCTTTGTTCACAACTGATGACATTGCAATAGTTCTATAACGTAATCATTAACATGCTTAAAAACTACGCAATTTATTGATTAATTAAGAAATCTATAGAAAAAAGATAATAAACAGCAGCGGATGATTATTGAGGATTCAGCACGTTTTCCTTAATGTCATCTTTACCGGGAACCTAAACTAAAATTGGCGGCCGCGCATACTAGGGGCTATAAATTTATCTTT
>OBDA01000271.1_pt1 | contig 10435 bp, 8 predicted proteins | sample 1503151 | NCBI WGS metagenome assembly OBDA01 (sample SAMN01760947, study PRJEB22395) | human gut metagenome
CAGCTGGAAGTGATACGCTCCATGACGGAGAACAACGTCCGCCGCATGGGCAGCGACTTCTGGGGCACGCCCTTCCAGGACGTTGGCAAGGCCCCCGCCGCCCCCGGAAAACCTGCCGAGCCCGAAAAGCCCGTCCCCCCCACCGCCGACGCCAAGCCCGGCGATGCAGCGCCCGAAAAAGCCGAGGAGCTTCCGCCTCCGGAGAAGATCGAGGACCTACTCGCCGAGCTGGACACCTACATCGGCCTGAACGTGGTCAAGGACGAGGTCCACGACCTCATCAACATGGTCCAGGTCTACAAGCTCCGCGAGCAGCACGACCTCCCCACCACCGATATGTCGCTCCACATGGTCTTCACCGGCAACCCCGGCACCGGCAAAACCATGATGGCCCGCATGATGGCCCGCATCTACCGCAGTCTCGGCATCCTCAGCAAGGGCCAGCTGGTGGAGGTGGACCGCAGCGGTCTGGTGGCCGGATACGTGGGCCAGACCGCCCTCAAGACCCAGAAGGTCATTGAAAAGGCCATGGGCGGCGTGCTGTTCATCGACGAGGCTTACGCCCTCAACGGCAAGTCCGAAAACGACTTTGGTCAGGAGGCCATCGACACCATCCTCAAAGCCATGGAGGACCACCGCGATGACCTGGTGGTCATCGTAGCGGGCTACACGGAACTGATGGACAGGTTCATCCACTCCAACCCCGGTCTGGAGAGCCGCTTCAACCGTTTCCTGCTGTTCGAGGACTACACCCCAGAGGAGATGTTCGAGATCTTCAAAATGCGCTGCGGCAAGGGCTACGTCCTCGCGCCGGAGGCCGAGCCCCTGGTCCGCGACTACATCGCTGAGGAGAGCGCCGACCCCAGCTTCGGCAATGCCCGCGGCGTCCGCAACCTGTTCGAGCACATTCTGGTGGCCCAGAACAACCGTCTGGCCAAGCTGCCGACCGTCACCCGCGAGGACCTGATGACCATCACCCCCGACGATGTGCTCCATGCCCGGGGCAAGCTGGACGACTGACACGCAAAAAAAGAAAGCCCGTATGGGCTTTCTTTTTTTGTTCGCTCAGTGCCGCTTTTTGCCGACCCACGCCATGCCGGTGACGGACAGGACAGCCGTCACGGCGTAGATACCCACGCCCGCGTCAAAGGTCTTGGGAGAACCCTTGGTCTCGTCCGCCTTGGTGTCGGTGGTGGGGTGGTAGTAGTAGCCGCCGGTGGAGGAAGTAGACCCTGCACTGACTATCTGGGCAATAGCAGGCGCTGTCGCTTTAACGGCACCGCCTTTAATTCCCGTGTCTGTTTTCATCGTAGCGCACGGGTTGTTTTGCCAAACGAGTTTCACATTGGCATCGGTTTCTCCCTCACCATACGCCTTTCCGCTGGCAGTCACATCGTCATAAACAGCATAACCGCTACCGTCAATAGTATTGTTTTTCACTGTGATCTCTGCGGGCCCTTCTGCATCTCTATTAACAAAACTTTCGTGAATCGTCAGCACGTTGCCGCCGTTCAAATGAATTTTATTCCCTTCGATACGCGCCGTATCACAGCAGGACACTTGAACTGCCGAATATCCCGCACCCGGCGTAATCTCATTTCCCGTTACGACTAAATCGCCTGCATAAGCATTAAAATTCAACCCGCGGGCATATCCGGAAACCGTATTCCCCGTAAAATTCAATACAGTTTTTCTTCCTTTTTCCGCGTCACTTTTTGCCGTCCCATTCAGCATCAGCGGGTAGGTAGGATACCCACCAGTACGGCAAGTAAAGGTATTGTCAGAAATATTCCAAACAGAATCTCCTTGATAAGCGCCACTCATATTGAAGCCGCCGTCTACCTTGCAGTTATTCAGATTGAAGGTAAACGTACCGCCAAGGCCGATCCCGTTTCGCGCGATTTGGATGCCGTTTGTGTCAGAATCCAGCAGCTTCAGATTGGAGATAGAGAGAATCACGCTCTCGATATCATCGCTCGCATATTGGTAAGACCACGGAACGGTTATTGTAGATGCAGTCAGCTGAGCAGCATCGTTCTTTCCATTCACCGTCAGGTTACGCAGATAATAGCTGCCTAAATAGCCCTGCTCGCGGCCCAGCGACAGCGTATATCCGGTCGGCAAAGTTTGTTGGCCCCAAATATTCCACTGAATAGAAATGTATTGGTCATCAATTCGGCTATATAAGCCGGTCACCTTACTATCATCAGCAACCACACCCTCCTTACCAACAGCGCCTATTGTCAAACTTGAAAGTTCATTGTAGGCTTCCTCTACAGTGGCATAAACTCTAGTATCGTGGTTCTTAAACCCAATGACATTAACACCGCTAAATACTTTGACCTCATCAGCAGTCATTGCCGTACCATTTTTCTTTAACTCACCATTCTCGTAAGTATAAACATCCTCCGCCCAGCTCACGCTGCACAGTCCCAGCGCCATCACCAGCGCCAGTATCGTTGCCAACAATTTCTTCATGTCTCCTACCCCGTTATGTTCAGATTTCCGCAGATGCGCTCGTTTTAATCCTCATTAAAACGTAAAAGCAGAGGTACCTCTGCGGATAGCTTCATTATAGCAAGAATTTCCGGTTTGTCCAGAGCATTTTGTGAAAAATCCCAATTTTATCATTCCCGGTAACGGCGCTTACGTTTGATTTGCAAAAATTGGAAATTCCTTCCCCGCGGGCAGCGTCGTTACCGCCTCGGCGGGAAGCGCGGGAAACCACTCCCCTATCCTCCCCGGCGCGGCGGCAAGCGTTTCCTTCTGCCCGTGGGTCAGCTTCGCCTTGATGGCGTATTCCAGCCGCGACGCCGTTATCTTGTCTCCGCAGCGCCACAGCGCCGCCAAAGCCTCCGGCGGGTGTGCCCGGGTGTACTTGGCGCCCCTGCCGCTGCAATGCATGGCCATCCGCCGCGCCACGTCGTTGGTCATCCCCGTGTACAGGCTTCCGCCACGGCACCGCAGCATATAGACATAGTACGCTTCCATAGGCGGCTCCTTTCACGGTTTTCCCCTATCATACCCGATATTTCTTGCATTGGCAAGCGCTGTATGGTACAATTCCAATTTGGAAAGTGAGGGAGACCTATGACCCTTTTTGATTACTATCTGCGCTATATGACCGAGGTATGGGAGGGCACGCGTCCTGCCCCGGAGGGAATCACCCTGCCGGAAGGCGGCGATGAGAACGCCCGCATACAGGCGCTGGGCCAGCAGCTACAGGATATGGGCATGGCCGCCTTTGTCCGCGCCTGCGCCGCCCAGGACGGCACGGTGCTTCCGGAGGAACTGTTCGCCGAAAGCGGCGACCTTGGCGGTTTTGAGCTGTTTCTTCAAAACGCGGATAAGGCACAGGAAGCCCCTGCCGCAGAGAAAAAGTCCGCGACCCCCGACCCCGATGCCAACAAGCACGCCTTTGAGGTGTTTCTGGACTGCATTGCCATGGACGACGGTCTTGTGCAGTATCTGATCGACGTGCTGAAGCGCATGGACCGCAAGGAGTTTTTCAAGCTCAGCCAGATCACTACCAAGCTGGACCTGGACCCGGAGGAGTTCCTCTACTGGCTGGGCCGTCGGGAAATGTACGCCGACGAGGAGGAGCAGGGCTGTGCCGCCGCTATGGACCACGCCCTGCTGCGGCTTGCGGATGAGGGACGGCTGGATGTGGTGGCCGCCCTGCTCAGCGGCGACAGAAATACCTTCGAGACCTTTCGCTGCGAGGCACCGGAGCTTATGCACGCACCCATCGCCACCTTCGAGTGGTACGAGAAAAACTATCTGGATCGGGACTATCCCATCCGACTCATTATGCGCCTGAACGGCGTACAATTTCCCAACTGAGGTGAACTATGAACGAAGCATATAAGGCGCTGGGCGTCAGCGAAAACGTGCTGGCTTTCAGCGAAACGATCCTGTCCGACCTGAAGGACCGCTTTGCGGCCATCGACGCCATCGCCGAGGCTAATCAGCTGAAGGTCATCGCCGCCATGCAGAAAAACCGCGTGGCCGCCAATCATTTCAACCTCTCCACCGGCTACGGCTACGACGACGAGGGACGCGACACGCTGGAGCGCGTCTACGCCGACTGCTTCGGCGCGGAGGCGGCGCTGGTTCGCCCGCAGATCACCTGTGGTACCCACGCGCTGGCGCTGGCGTTAGGCGCGAACCTGCTGCCGGGGGACGAACTTTTGAGTCCGGTGGGGGGGCCGTACGACACACTGGAAGAAGTCATCGGCATTCGGGAGTCAGTGGGCTCACTGAAGGAATACGGGGTAAGTTATCGTCAAGTCGATTTATTGCCGGACGGGTCGTTTGATACCGATAAAATTTGCGCGGCAACAAGCAATAAAACAAAACTTATCACGATACAGCGTTCAAAAGGCTACGCTACAAGGCCCAGCTTCTCAGTAGCGCAGATCGGCGAGTTGATTGCGTTATGTAAACAATGCAAGCCGGACGTGATCTGTATGGTGGACAACTGCTACGGCGAGTTCACAGAGCTGATCGAGCCGGTGAACGTGGGCGCGGACCTGATGGTGGGCAGCCTTATCAAAAATCCCGGCGGCGGGTTGGCCCCCACCGGCGGCTATATCTGCGGCCGCGCCGACCTGATCGAGCGCTGCGCCCGGCGGCTCACTGCCCCCGGTCTTGGCCGGGAGGTCGGGGCTAATCTGGGGCTGCTGACCCAATTTTACCAGGGCTTTTTCCTGGCGCCGACGGTGGTGGCCTCTGCGGTGAAGGGTGCTGTATTCGCCGCAAATTGTTATGAAAAACTTGGTTTTCATGTCATTCCAGGCGCTTCTGAGGTGCGTCATGACATCATTCAGGCGGTAGAACTGGGCAGCCGGGAGGGCATGATCGCCTTCTGCAAGGGCATACAGGCCGCCGCGCCGGTGGACAGCTATGTCACCCCGGAGCCAGCCCCTATGCCGGGCTATGACAGCGACGTCATCATGGCCGCCGGTGCTTTTGTGCAGGGCAGCTCCATAGAATTGTCCGCCGACGGCCCCACACGGCCGCCCTACGCGGTGTATTTCCAGGGTGGGCTGACCTGGTACCACGCCAAGCTGGGCATCCTGATGAGCCTGCAGAAAATGCTGGAGGCCGGCCTGATCTCATTATAATTATGTAAACTATTGAGGAAATCGTATGTTTCTCCCCAACCATCCCTTTCGGCGGCGTCCGCCTCCTTTTCCTGTGCATTTTATGTTCGTTGTTTATACTTTTACTTTCTGAATAATGTACATTATCGTATAGCAGGTCTTGCTATACATGATAGAATAAGGAGTTTTTTATGTGGTTTTGGTTTTCTCTGATCGCACTGATCTGCTGGAGCGGCTCTGACCTGTTCAGCAAGATCGGCTGCCAGGACGCAGACGACAAATACAGCCATCTTAAAATGGTGATGGCAGTGGGCCTGGTGATGGGTCTGCACGCCGCCTATGAGATTTTTATCAACGGCACGGAGATCAACGGCAGCATCATCCTGACGTATCTGCCGGTGTCCCTGCTGTACATCAGCTCTATGACCATCGGCTACATCGGCCTGCGGTATATCGAGCTGTCCATCTCCTCCCCCATCTGCAATTCCAGCGGCGCACTGGTGGCGGTGCTGGCGCTGGCCACCGGCGGCCTGGGCGAGCTGGTGCCGGCGCAGCTGGCCGCCACAGCACTGGTATGCGTGGGCGTCATCGGTCTGGGCATCGTGGAGGCCCGGGAGGACGACGACCTGCGGGCCGCACGGCAGCAGGCCAGCAACCACCGCTACGCCAAGTCGGCGTTGGCGCTGATCCTGCCTGTGATCTATTGCCTGCTGGACGCACTGGGTACCTTCGCCGACAGCCGGGTGCTGGAGACATTGAACGAGGACAGCGCCAACTGCGCCTATGAGCTGACATTTCTGCTGGCGGGCATCGTATGCTTCGTGTATGTGGTGCTCATCAAAAAGAGCCGACTCGTCCCCAAGCGGGAGGGCCCCAAGTATGCGGGCGCCGTGTGCGAGACGGCGGGCCAGTTCGCGTACATCTACGCGCTGGCGGACACGGAACACGTGGCCCTGGCCGCGCCCATCATCTCCGCCTACTGCGTGGCCTCGGTGCTGTGGAGCCGCATTTTCCTGAAGGAAAAGCTCAGCTGGAAGCACTACGCCATGATCGCACTGGTGGTGGCGGGTATTGTGATACTGGGCATCTACGATGTATAACAACAAGATATCCCCCGCCGGGTCCGGCGGGGGATTTTTTTGTGTCCCGAAAACCACTCGCCCAGCGAGTGGTTTTCGGGATACAAAAAGGGACCGCTTTCGCGGTCCCTTTTGTTGGCTCGTAAGAGGTTCGGCTTAGAAGCAGCCCTGCTCCATCATCGCCTCGGCGACCTTCTTGAAGCCGGCGATGTTGGCACCAGCCACCAGGTCGTAGCCCAGGCCGTACTCGGCAGCGGCCTCGGCGGACACCTTGTGGATGTTCTCCATCATCTTATGCAGCTGATGGTCGACTTCCTCGGCAGTCCAGACCAGACGCTCGGAGTTCTGGGCCATCTCCAGGGCGGAGACGCCCACGCCGCCGGCGTTAACAGCCTTGGAGGGAGCGACGATGATGCCCTTCTGCTTACGCAGGAAGTTCAGTGCATCGTTGGTGGTGGGCATATTGGCGACCTCGATGTAGTACTTCACGCCGGAAGCAGCGATCTTCTCAGCGGACTCCATCTTGACGTCGTTCTGCATGGCGGCGGGCATATACACGTCCACATCCTTGACGCCCCAGCACTTCTCGCCGGGAACGAACTCGCAGCCGAACTTGTCGGCATAGGGCTTGCAGTGCATGGGATCCTTGGCGCGCATCTCGAGGATGAAGTTCAGCTTCTCGTCGGTGATAACGCCGTCGGGATCGTGAACGTAACCGTCGGGACCAGCGAAGTAGGTGACCTTAGCGCCCAGCTGAGAGGCCTTCTTCATGATGCCCCAGCCCACGTTGCCGTAGCCGGAAATGGCGATACGCTTGCCCTCGATGGTGTCATTCTCGTGCTTCAGCACTTCCTGCAGGTAGTACATAGCGCCGTAGCCGGTGGCCTCGGGACGGATCAGGGAGCCGCCGTAGCTCAGGCCCTTACCGGTAAGGACGCCGTTCTCCCACACGCCCTTCAGGCGGCGGTACTGGCCGTACAGGTAGCCGATCTCGCGGCCGCCCACGCCCATGTCACCGGCGGGAACGTCGATGTCCGGCCCGATGTAGCGATACAGGGCGGTCATGAAGCTCTGGCAGAAACGCATGACCTCGGCGTCGGACTTGCCGGCGGGATCGAAGTCGGAACCGCCCTTGGCACCGCCGATGGGCAGGCCGGTCAGGCTGTTCTTGAAGGTCTGCTCAAAGCCGAGGAACTTGATGATGCCTTCGTACACGTTCTTCTGGAAGCGCAGGCCGCCCTTGTAGGGGCCGATCGCGCCGTTGAACTGGCAGCGCCAGCCGCGGTTGGTGTGCCACTGACCGTTATCATCGCACCACACAACGCGGAAGGTGAACATACGCTCAGGCTCGACCATACGGCCCAGCAGGTCGACCTTCTCATACTCGGGGTGCTTTTCGATCACAGGCTCCAGAGAGGACAGAACTTCCTCGACGGTCTGCACGAACTCGGGCTCGTTGCCATGCTTGGTCTTGACGCTCTCGAGCACGCTTGCCAGATAAGCATTCATATTAAATTCCTCCTAAAAAATGTTCCGCAGACATATGAGATGTGCGCTACGCAGACTACCCATATACTACCAATGTTGATAATAACACCATTTGGCCGATTTCTCAAGGGGGTTTCGGAGAATTCCCCCCTCGCAAAACCACAAAACTTTTTCGTCCCTTTTTGTGCAATTTGGCGAATTGTGCCCCGCGTTCCACTATGCAGAAAAAGGCCGCGATTTGTGGCCTTTCCGCGCTGTTTTTGTATGCTTTGTTACTTTAAAGTGCCGTTCGCTTTTCCGTGTGAAATCGGCGGCACATTCAAAAGCTGCCGATGGGGATATCGCCGTTGTCCGTTCCCTTTTCGATGGCGCGTATCTGGAGATAGTAGCCCTTGCCGCTGCCCATATCCACATAGACACGGTCGCCGGCCTTTCTGCCCATAACGGCGCGGCCCACGGGTGATTCCTTGCTGATCCAGCCCTTCAGGGCGTCCTGCCGCAGGGTGGTGACCAGCTGGATCTTTCGGCTTTTGCCCAAATTCTCCATGAAGATCTCCACGGTGTCATAGAGCCCGGCGGTGTCGGCGGCGGACCGGTCCTCGATGACCCTGGCGGTCTTGATCATCCGCTGGAGGTAGCGGATGCGGGCGTCGTTGCGGTTTTTCTCCTGCTTGGCGCACTTGTACTCGAAGTTCTCGCTAAGGTCGCCGAAGGCCCGGGCGGTCTGGACATCCTCGATCAGCTTGGGGCGCAGCTGCTGCACCCGGTAGTCGATCTCCTCCTGCATTTTTTGCAGGTCGGCGCGTGTCAGTTCATCATACATGGTCATTCTCCTTCCATAAGGCGGCAAGACGCTCCAGGGCGGCGGGAAGCCGGTCCAGGTCGATGCCGGTATAGTTGACCACCAGCACGTGCTGGGGAGCGTCCTGGGGACGCTGGTAGTAATCGGACAGCATGGCCAGACGGATGCCGCGCTGCTCCGCCTCGCGGCGGAGCACCTCGTCCGGCGGCGCACCATCCAGCCGCAGCAGGAAATGCAGGCCCGCGTCCTCCTCGGTGATGGCGGCATAGGGGGCCAGCGGGCTTTTGTACACGGCGGCGATGACGGCGTCACGCTTCTGGCGGTAGTGCTTACGCATACGGCTCAGGTGCTTTTCATACCAGCCGCCGGCGAGGAACTGGGCCAGGGTGTACTGCTCGAAGGCGGAGACGGTGCAGGCGTAAAAGCCCAGCTTCTGCCGGAAGTCCGCCAGCAGGCGGCGGGGCAGGACCATGAAGCTGATACGTATGGAGGGGGCGATGGTCTTGGAAAAGGTGTTAAGATAGACCACCTGCTCGCCGCCGTCGATGGAGAACAGGGTGGGGATGGGACGGCCTACAAAGCGGAACTCGCTGTCATAATCGTCCTCCAGGATGACCCGCGCCGGGACCTCCTGCGCCCAGCGCAGCAGCTCCTGGCGGCGGGCGATGGGCATCACCAGACCGGTGGGATAGTGGTGGCTGGGAGAGATGTGGACCACGTCGGCGTCGCTGCGGCGCAAGGCTTCCACCGATACGCCCGCCTCGTCCAGGGGCAGAGCCGTCACCTCCGCGCCGGCGGCGCGGTAGATATGGGCGATCTTGCCGTAGCCGGGGTCCTCCACGCCGTAGAGACGATCACGGCCCAGCAGCTGCACCAGCAGGTTGTACAGCACCTCGGTGCCGGCACCCACGATGATCTGCTCGGCAGTGACCTCCATGGCACGGAACTGCCGCAGGTGGGCGGCGATGGCCTGCCGCAGGGCCCAGGCTCCCTGGGGCGGCGTGGACCGCAGCAGGCCGGTACCCTGCTCCAGAATGGTCTGGCGCATGAGTCGGGCCCAGACGGTGAAGGGAAAGTCCTCGGCGGCGATGGAGTTGGTGGCCAGATCCAGGAACCAGACAGGCTCGCGGGGCGGAGGCGGCTGCTCCGGGGACGCGGGGACGGCTGCGGGCGACGGCAGCACGGCGCTGACGTAGTAGCCCCGCTTCTCCACGCCGGTGAGGTATCCCTCGGCCATCAGCTGCTCGTAGGCGTTTTTCACGGTAATGACGCTGACCTCCAAATGCGCCGCCAGGGCGCGTTTGCTGGGCAGCTTCTCCCCCGCCGCCAGCTGTCCGGAGAGGATGTCCGCCTTCACCCGGCGGTACAGCTGCTCGTACAGGCTGATGCCCGCCCGCTTATTCAGCGTATAGGTGAGCATGGCGCGCCTCCTTTCTCCCATCTGGTACTAACAAGTAAAATTAAAATGGATATTTCAATCATACCAGCTTCTACTATAATACGGCTTGAAGCAAAAAGCAAGGGCTTTGCCCGATCATTTTCAGGGAGGATCATATCATGTCCGATAAGAAGATCAAATCTATGGTAATGGCGGCGGTCATGGCCGCGCTGACGTATGTGGCCACCACGGTCATCAAGATCCCCGCGCCCACCGGTGGGTATGTCCACATCGGCGACGGGCTGGTGCTGCTGTGCGGCTGGATCCTGGGGCCCTGGTGGGGCGGCGCGGCGGCTGGTATCGGCTCCATGCTGGTGGACCTGCTGGGCGGATATATGTCCTTCGTGCCCGGCACGCTGATCATCAAGTTCCTGGACGCCATGGCGGCAGCGCTGATCGTGAAGGCTCTGGGCCGCAAGACCTACAGCTATGTGGTGGGCGGACTTGCCGGCGAGGCCATCATGGTGGCGGGCTACTTCGTCTATGAGGCGCTGGCCCTGCAGCTGGGCATGGAGGACATATA
>OBDA01000277.1_pt1 | contig 10238 bp, 11 predicted proteins | sample 1503151 | NCBI WGS metagenome assembly OBDA01 (sample SAMN01760947, study PRJEB22395) | human gut metagenome
TGTTATGATTTCAATCTCACGGCGAAACAGCGGAATAACCGAGCCGTTTGAGCCGAGAACATTACCGAATCTTGTTGTTACAAATTCGGTATCGGTGCTGTGCTGCGCCTTGTACTGAATAATCATCTCGCACGCACGCTTTGTTGCGCCCATAACATTTGTCGGATTAACAGCCTTGTCGGTTGAAATCATAACAAACTTCTTTGCCTTGTACTTTTCTGCAAGGGTTGCAACATTGAATGTGCCGAAGATGTTGTTCTTTACAGCCTCCTCGGGAACGGTTTCCATAAGCGGAACATGCTTGTGAGCGGCAGCGTGGAATACGAGTTCGGGGCGATATGTCTTGAAGATAAGCTCCATTTTGTCGTAATCACGAACCGATGAAATAAGCGTTACAAGGTTAAGCTTTGTGCCGTATTCAAGCACAAGCTCCTGCTGAATGTCATATGCGTTGTTTTCGTAGATATCAACAATGATGATTTGTTTCGGATCATTCTTTGCAATCTGTCTTACAAGCTCACTGCCGATTGAACCGCCGCCGCCTGTAACAAGACAAACCTTTCCGTTGATAAGGTCATGAATCTCCTTTCGGTCAAACTCAATGGGTTTTCTGCCGAGAAGATCCTCAATCTTGATTTCCTTTGCCTGTGAAATAAGCTGTGTATGCCCGTCATCAAACAAAAGCTCACCGAGATAAGGGATAATCTTGATTTTGCACTCTGTTGCGGAACAGTAGTCAAGAATCTTCCTCTTCTCATCTTCCTCACATGACGGAACTGCAACAATAATATTGTCTATGCGGTATTCATCACATATTTTAACAATTTCGGGACAGGTTCCGACAACGGGGATTCCTTCGATTTTCTGATTCAGCTTTTTCAAATCATCATCGACAAAGCATACCGGAATGATGCTTTTTGAAGGATTATTAACATCACCCTGCTCTTTCGCATTGTGAATTTCACGAACAATCATTCTGCCGGCATTGCCTGCGCCCACAATAAGGGTGCGCTCTCCGCCCTCTGCCCTTCCTGCCTCGGTAAGGTCAAGAAAAGCCCTTCTGAAAACAAAACGGAATGCAAGAATTCCGACAAGGGCTATTGCGAAATGTACTATACAAAAAATCTTTCTCTGCGGAATCTGCAAAAACAACGAGATTACAAAGCCGAGCGTAAACCCCGAAAAGACGGCAGTTCCGCACACCATATAATCCTTTGCGTTAAAGTATCGCCACAATTTTGAATATGTTCCGCTTATATAAAGCGTAAACAGACACATGACAAGATCAATAACAATATAGCTCAACAAGCCTTTGCTTGAAGCAGTACCTATGTAACCGACAAGTGAGAGAATATAATTTGCAAGAATACCGCTGACAGCGATAATAAACACATCTGCGAGAGCCAGCAACATCTTACGCAAATTAATCTTCTTCATAACCCATACCTCTTCTGTTTAACTTTGTGTAAATTTCCCGAGTAACATATAAATACAATTATGATTTATTATACAACAGTGCAAAAGGAATGTCAAACAAAGCAATTCCTAAATCAACTTAAAATCCGACAATCAAAGCACAAGGAACAGTAATAATCAGACTTGTTCGACACACATTTGTTGACAACCGCACAAAACGAGCCTAAAATAATACCATACTTAATATGAGCGGTGAATTGAATGAAAAAATTTTCGATAATCCTCGGAGCAATAATACTTGTGCTGTTTGTGACTCTCGTAATATGGGGCGTTTACTGTGACAACACAATTGCAATCACAAATTACTGTGTAAACAATACTAAGAACGATGCAAAGCTGAAATTTGTTGTCATCACGGATTTGCACAACAAGGAATACGGAGAAAAGAACGCAGACCTTGCAGAGCTTGTAAAGGAACAAAATCCCGATTTTATTGCAGTTTGCGGAGATATGGTCAACCGTGGCGATCCCGACACAACGAAGATGAAAGATGTGCTTGAAAAGCTTTCAAAAATTGCACCCACATACTGCTGTCTCGGCAACCATGAGCGTGACAATGCCGCCAAATTCGGAACGGATTTTAAAAGCGAAACAAATTCAACAGGCGCTGTATTGCTTGATAATGAATACATAAAATTCACTAAAAACGGCAAGAGTGTGCTTATCGGCGGAATGAGCGACTACCCTTATTATGAGTTCTACACTCCCGATGACGATGTTCCGTCAAGAACGCTGTGGGAAGAATTTGCCGAAAAAGCAAAGAACAATTTCACAATTCTTCTGCACCACCAGCCCGAATACATTGCCGAGGACGCGAAGAAAACCGACATAGACTTAATCGTCTGCGGTCACACCCACGGAGGACAGATTCAATTGCCGTTCATCGGCGGAGTAATCGCTCCGAATCAGGGACTTTTTCCGAAATATGACAAAGGCGAATTTGACCTTGACGGCACAAAAATGATTGTCTGCGCAGGTCTGAGCAACACCGTATTCATCCCCAGAATCAATAATCAAGTTGAAATAGGTGTTGTGACAATTAAGTAGGGGCGTTCATTGGACGCCCGCAAGTAATTGCACATAATTTATGATAAATATGATTCTATAAATGCCTCAATATAATTGTTATACCGTAGCGGCGAACACGGTTCGCCGCTACATTGGAATACACAATTTTCATCACATCAAAACATATGTGTTTAAACAAACCAATTCATCAAGGCTGGCGGATAATATCCGCCCCTACGGGTTTGCAACATTTATAAAATATGTTTTTACATATATTCTGTACTTTTACTTGCCGGCGAACCGTGTTCGTCGCTACAAATAAATTTCATATAAAGCAAAAAATGCATCAATGCCGTATTCGGGCATCTGATGCAATTCCTTTATCCGAGTATTTTCTCAAATAGATTGCGGTGGCACACCGCCGACCGCAATTTTCAATTTTCCATTTTCAATTTTCAATTTAAAAAGCTCTCGCCTTGAAGTGACTGTTTTCACGAACCGAGAACGGTGGCTCGCCGTCAGTTCTTCTCGCTGTAATTCCTAAGTTCCGCAGGAGTTCTGCCGTATTCGGACTTGCAGAACAGGATAAACGAATTTACATTCGGAAAACCGTTTTCAATCGCCGCCTGTCTGACGGTGATTTTTTTGTTTCTCAAATCATCAATAGCGTGTTCAAGGCGAACACGGCGAAGATACTTTGAAAATGTTTCATCTGTTTTATCCTTAAAATATTTTGAAAAATGAGCAGGCGTCATGCCTACATAATTGGCGATTTCATTGAGCGTGATTTCGTGTTTATAATTATCGTGCATATATCTGATAGCACTTTTGGCGCAGTCAAAATCATCAGCCTGAGAACCGTGAACATATTGTATATCGTTGTCAATGCAATCACGGATGAGATAGTACGCAACGCTGTACATCACCGCTCTCACCTTCATGCTGATAAGCTTGCTCTTGTACTCTTCATATCCGTGTAATATGTCCATTGTTTTTCTGATAAACTCAAGAGCTTCGCCCTCGGGTTGTTTGAAACTCGGCACAATATGCGGATCGTCAACATACGGTGCAATTGCCTTTGGAATGATATTGAGCATAACAGCCTGAGTATCCTCACCGATGTCCTCATAGGAATGAACCTCCTGACTGTTAAGAACATAGACATCGCCCGCATTGAGAATAATTTCACAATCAAGCTTGTTAAGCCTTACCTTACCTTTTTTTATATAGGAAATTTCATATGAACCATGCCACCTGAGTCCCGATTCAAAGGCAACTTTTCTGTCCGGATATCTTGTAACCCTGCCGCTGTAATACGGCTCGGGCGGTAACAACACCTTCTTGTACTTCATGGTTTCACCCTTAACTCAATTAAAATCAATCAATTGTTAATAACATAGTCAGCGCAAAAATAAATATATTTAAGATCCGCAATTACCGCAGAATGGGCTGTTTTTACTACAACTGTTCTGCGTTCTTTTTTGCTGATTTCCTCAACACAGCGTGCAACATTGCACTTTGAAGGCTCGTAGCCGTACTTTTCAAAAAATTCTTCCGCAGTCATAACAAGAGAGCCGTAGCCCTCAAACATATGCAAAAGAGAATAGTCAATCAGCTTGTATTCATCTTCAATAAGGCTGATTCCGATATCGCAGTTTGTGACTGAACCGATGTAATACGGTGCGTCATTGAGGAACAAGCCTGTCTTGAACGAACCGATTGAAACGGTAAGATCCGAGTTTACCGCCGTACTGCACACACCCGTGTCACCGTTAATTCCGCTGTTGATGTCTGCACTTATAACATAGGCATTTGTCATATTAATCTGCTCAACCGCTTCAAGCATTTCACCCTTTAATTCACCCGAAAAGCCTGTTCCGAGCAAACAGTCAACTACAATGTCAAATCCCGTGAAAGCCGCCGCCTGTGACATCGGCATCTCCTCGGCACCGAGCGACATTGCGGTTTTATAATAGTAAAGGCCGTCCTTTGAAAAGCCGTCGCTTGCTCTGAAAATTGTCGGTGTAAAGCCGTTTTTGCATAAAACACAGGCGAGCGCATAACCGTCGCCGCCGTTGTTGCCCTTACCGCAAACTATGGCAACCCTGCCCACAAACTTTGCCGAATTAAAAATCCCCTGTGCGGCTCTGTACATAAGCTCCGCCGAAGGAGTATGCTCCGCAATCGTCCTTGCGTCGCTTTTTCTCATATTTTCAACCGAAACGACCTGAACAAATTCCATCTTATATTCCTCCGCTTTTTGAAATTTCCATAGCCTTATCCGCCGTTTGCGGCATTGTAAGCCGTCATAACAGCACTTTCATCCATATTACAACCGAGCAAAAACAACGGTGTTTCCTTAAAGAACTCATCAAGCAATTCAAGCAGCTTTTCCATTCTGCTCCGCTCAACATCAATAACCGTTGCCTCAAGCAACTGTTTCATAACCTGCGACGGTAACACCCTGACTGCCGTGTTCTCTTCTGCTCTCTGAAGAATATACACAGCCTTAACAGGTGCTTTTGTATTTGTTCCTATGTCAGCTTTCCCCATCCACGGAGTTCCGTAAGCATAAAATTTTCCGTCACATTTTCGTATAACCGGCTTGTCATCGTTAATCATCGTCACCCTGTTGCCAAAATGCCTTCGCCACAGAGCCGTGTGGGTAGACTTGCCTGTTCCGCTGACTGCCGAAAAAACATAGCCCTCGCCGTCAAGCTCAAGACAGGACGAATGAAAAAAGAATCCGTCAAATCCGTCAAGCACGGCGTTGCAGAATTTTGAGAGTATCAGAACATCCTCCGCACCTTGTTCGCTGAGGTTGTCGGAAAGCCTGAGACGCTCACGGATTTCGTCATCCGAAACCGATATCGCAATGTCGGTCTTTCCCGATTCATTCGACTTAACGGCATAGCTTTCAAGCCGTTTCCTGCATATTTTAAATTTTGGATTAACTTCAACATTCAAATCAGCTATTCTGTATATCGGCATATCTGCTCCGCTAAATACTATAATGAAATATTGTAACACAAATTAATGTTTTTTGCTACGGCGAAATGAATAAATATTATTTTACCTTTTAGTGCAAGTTGTTTAGTCGCACAGCTTTAAAGGCAAATATTGCACAATACAGGCCGTGTTATTTTGTAACAATGCACATACAGCTTATTTTTTATTCATTTTAAAGCCTGTAAAAAAAGCATTATTTTACGACTTTTTTAATTTTTTTTACTTTACCTGTCCGACTGCTTTTTTGCATACTCTTCAAGGTATGCTCTTTCATAAATTCAAATATCCTGTGCGTAACCGTTCCTATAAGAATCGGAATGAATATTCCTGCGGCAAGGTAGATTATGCAGTAAAAATTTAAGCCGTTCGGACGATAAATGTACCAGATTGTTGACTTGAGTTTTAAAATATCGAAATCTTTGAACAGCGGTGTAATTACGCTCAATCCCCGGAACGCCCATTTTACAATCATAAAGGCAAAAATGTGGTGAATCATTATGCTGTAGGTATTGTCCGAAATCATCCTGACAAGCTTTTTGTTCTTGATAATCGGAGTAATCAGCTTTGCAACCCTCAGCCAGAACGCAATGCCCGTGATTGCGGTTACATAAGGAATGACACAGCCGTTGTCAAACTTCACGCACTTTGACGGAGTGTATTCAAGATTTTCACAGAATGTGAGGAGAAGAAGCTGAACTCCGAGAACGATTGCAAAATATGCAACGCTGTTGAGATTATCGTGTTTTTCAAGCTTTTCGTGATAAAATCTGCCAAACTCAAAACACGGCAGAAAAAACATTGACCTGAACAACAACAGCAACGCACCCTTTGGGGCAGGATTCCAAATGCAGTATTGCACACCGAAAATTCCGATTGCAAGATACACGGCAAGAATGACATACTCGTTGCCCCTGTGAACCTTTTTGAGCAGTTTGCGGAACAGTATGTTAAAAACATAAACACAGAACAGCGGATACACAAACCACGAACCGAGGTTGTAGGCAAAACTTTCGCCGTCAATAAACGGCATAACAAAAAGATTGTACAGATCAAATTTGCCCTGAGCAATCGTATAGCCGACCTGAGTAAGTGCGAATGCGATTATTCCGTAAACAATGTTCCATAGATACGCTGGAATCAACAAGCGTTTTGTCCGTCCCCATATATATTTGAAAATATATTCCTCGTGTTTTTCCTTGTAAAAATATCCCGAAATGAAAACGAACAAGGCGAGATTGTACGAATACTTCGGAAACCAATCGTACATCAGCGACACACCGCCGTTGTAGCAATGCCCCGAAACTATGATAATAATGCCGATTGCCGACAAAATTTTAAAAGTAAAATTAATGTTTCCGTCATCGCCGAGCCTTTTGTTTTCAGCTGTGACACTGTTTTGTTTAAGTGCAGATTTACTGCGTGTTTTGTTCTTTCCCATAATTCCCTCTCATCTGTATTTGTCGCAATTTAAAAATTCCGCAAATTCACACGGTAATTGTACCATAAAAGCAATCTGCAATCAATATATCAAATTCACCGTGCAAAACACATATAAATCATTACTTTGCACAATCTCACTTTTGTTTCAACAGGCATTTTTAGCAGGCATCTAAATCTTTTATTTGCATCTGTTCCGCCATACAATTGTGTACATACCCTTAAAAAAACTAAGATTAAAATGTAAATAAATTCAGTCAAAAAGCCGTACAAAGCATAAAATAAAAAAATATGCAAAAAACTATTGACACAACCTTTACATAATGCTATAATAATAAAGCTGTAAAAAACAGCAGAGTTGTATATCGCGGGATAGAGCAGCTCGGTAGCTCGTCGGGCTCATAACCCGAAGGTCGTCGGTTCAAATCCGGCTCCCGCAACCACTAAGAAACGGCTTAACCACTAAGGTTTTGCCGTTTTTCTTTTTATATTCCGAACGCTTATTTTTACGACTTGCCGTTTATTTGCTGTTTATTGAGGTGAAAACGGGCTGAAATCGGCTAAAGGTTATGAAACAACTGCCGTTAATTTTATGGAATAAATGGCATTTCAAAGCTATGAGAGTACGGAACGGGGCAAAGTGTACTTGCCTGTGTGGGAGTATTGCGGCTGTGCATGTGTTTGCTTGTTGGGTTTTGCCAAGTTTTCGCCTGCAATGGTATTGAATGGGCTATTCTTCAAAACGATACGGGCAGCGGCAGAGCATATTGCAACTATTTGCAACTAAGAATGTTGGTAAATGTTGGAGCAATTCGCAAAAGCAATGTGACTTTATCAATTGTATTCGTGTAAAGCCGTGACGAACCCGTGAAGAGGTACACCCCCCGTTAAAATTTTCAGCGTTTGCATTCGCAAGACCGTAGGGGTAACATTGAAATATTACGCGGCCCATATATAGCCCCCCCTCCCTGTTATTTGCGGACATATGGCGGTATTTGGCAAAACATAAGAATATTAAGGCAGAAAAAAGGGCAACGGTTGTTATTCCGCTGCCTTTGCTTTTTCTCTCACATTCTCTCACATTTCACCGTGTGGAACTGTTGCGCTCTCACGCCCCTGCCTTGTATGCCGCCGCTAAAAGCACCACATAAAATACGCTGTGATTTGCGTTTCTTATATCGTTATGAGCCTTGCAGAAGTCTGCAAGTGTGTTTACTGCTCCGTCAAGGTTATCTGTCGGAATTCCGCACTTTTCAAGCTCCGACCTAATAAGCAAGTCCATTTCTTCCATTGTTTCCATTGTCTATGCTCCCTTTCGCTGTTTCTTTATATACGCTACTGTTCTTCTCAAAGCAATTCACCCTACTTCCTGTATTAAACCGAGTGCATAGGAAAAACCGAGTATAAAGCCCGACCACTCGTTAATAAATCCGTAATCAAGTAAACAGTCTTGAGCCTCTAAAGCCTTTTTGTGCATTATCAATTCTGAAATTTCGTTGATAGCCATATCTGTAAAGGGTTCAACACTCTTCACACAAGGGTTATTTGCGTAGTTTTTGGTTTGCAAATATTCTAAATACAATTCCGATATTTTAGGGTATCGGCTTTTGAAAAACTTTCCGTTTGTTATGTTATCGTTTGCCATAATGTTTCCATTCCTTCCGCTATATTTATTGCCGCTGTATATCGCCAACTATACAACGGCTGATTTGTTCCGCATTAGTACCAGTCTGCGGATTATTTGCGTTTAACTGTATCACCTGCACCCGTGTGGGTTAGATTGAAAGTGATAATCTCAAGCCCTGCACCATATCGGCGTAGAAACCGCCTGTAATAGCCTGTAAGCGTGCATTTACGGTTGTAATGTTATCAATTATACCGCTTAATAAACACGCAACAACAGCGGAAATATAGCCCATTTTGTACGCCTTGCCGTTGCCTACGCTTGCATATACTGCAATTGCGTTGCGGTCATACTGATTATCGCTTTCCCTGTTCAGAATAAAGCTGACCGTTTCGGGGTTGTATCTGCTCAAATGTTCTATTGCCTCTTGTCTGCGTTCTTTGGTAACACCTGCAACCTTTACGCTTGCCTTGCCCTTTGCAAGTTTCCACGCCATTCTAAAAGCCTGTGAAAGTGTATAGCCACCCTTGCGGAGATTGTTCGCTACCTTGCAGATGATTGAACGGTTTAACATTTCGCATTCCCCTTTCCTTATCCTGTGACTATATTATACTATGTACATAGTAATTATTCAAGTGGTATAATGCACAAAGTTATGTACATAGTTTTGTTTATTTCGCCTATGTACATAGTCGATGTAGTATGCTATAATATAGTTGAGGAAGAGTGGGTGATAATACAGTGGCAACCTCTGAAAAGAAAAAACAATACGATTTACAATATGCAAAAGAAAAACTAAAGCGTATCCCTTTAGATGTACAAAAAGATGAATATGTTACAATTAAGGCACACGCTGACAAGCAAGGCGAGAGCGTAAGCGGATATATAAAAAAATCCATTCGTACAAGAATGGAAAACGAGGACAAAAACGGGTAAATAAGGGGGTGTAAGAATGCCTATAAAATACAAAGTTGATATTCTTGAGGCACTCAAAGAAAAAGGGTTTACTTCCTACCGCATAAGAAAAGAAAAAATATTCGGTCAAAAAACCTTGCAGGACTTCCGCAACGGTAATGTTGTATTATCTGCCGATTGCCTTGAAAAGCTGTGCAACATTCTTGATTGTCAAATAGGTGACTTGATAGAATATGCTTCAGATGAAAAATAGCATATTCCACACTAAGAACAGCCGATTTTCTCGGTGAAAAGCCTCTGAAAGGTGGGAAAGTGGGATTTTAGGGGTTGATTTTCCTACCCTTACATATGGAAAATATTTTTTTATTTTATATATACAGCGGTAAAAAATAGCCCTCATTTTCCCACTTTCCCACCTTTTGACAGTATCGGAACAAAAAAAGGCAAGCTCTGAAATATGGGCTTGTTTTTCTTTTGCTTGTGGGTTTCTGCTATGCCGCTGCCGAATTGAATTTTAACACGCCCTAAATGCAGTTTAACACGCCCTATTTGCTGCTTATTGACTGAACAACATAATAATCAACGCAGAAACGCCCCATACAAGCCAAAAAGTTGACCTGTACGGGGCTTTTGTTATGTTTTAATATAAGTTACATTTTACGCCTTTGTTCGCTTGCAAGGCATTTAAAACAATGCTTTTTGTTATCCCACATTTGCTTGACGGTTTTTGTTAGGTGTCAAGAGGTTTTCGAGAGTTTCGGCGGCTGCC
>OBDA01000289.1_pt1 | contig 9868 bp, 10 predicted proteins | sample 1503151 | NCBI WGS metagenome assembly OBDA01 (sample SAMN01760947, study PRJEB22395) | human gut metagenome
AACATTGATATAGTTACCGGATCGCGAAAACTTGAGTGTGTCCGGCGCTTCTGCTGGTAATTCTTGTAATTGAATTGGACGGAGAAATAATTTCATGCGCGATAAAATCGCCAGTTGCAAAACATTCCTGCCGTTCAATGCATTTTTATCTACCGAAGGGATCGTCTTAACATTCATCCAGAACAGAGACTCACGATCTGCCGCCAGCGGTGGACCGGTGTAAATAATACGCAAGGTATTTTCGCTTTTGGGTTCACTAACAAACAGTGGCGGTGTAATGATGAATGACTTTTCTTTTACACCGCTGCTGTTTTCAATCCACGAATTGACCAGAAAGCGCTCATTGGTATGGCTATTTCTAATCCATACCGCAGTCTGTTGAGCATCAGCGGGATAAATAATACGCGTGGCACCTAATGCGATCCCTCCGGCAGCATGGGTGCTGGCCGAAATGATTAAATAAAATATAATGAGCATCAATAACTTTATTTTAGTCATCATAGTTAATACGCCTTGTGTATTCCTGACGGCAAAAATAAGAAATATAAAGAAATGATTGCTTTGGTTTCTTACAACACATCATTCCCTTTTCATTTAATAAAGCGGCATGATACAAAGTGAACATGATTTCGATTTACATTGCCACCATACCGCTTCAGACAACCGGTACATTACTTTGTTATAAGACGTGATATATAATTCAAAACAACGTGGTTTTGATTATTCGTATCTCATAATAAAAGTCGCGTCAGCATTTGCTTGCCCTGCTGATGCACTTGTACCGGTGCCTTTATAACGTGCAGAAAAATGAAGAACGTTGGTCCCGGGGATCAAGTTCTGGTTGGTTGAGAAGCTATTCCCATCAGGTTTGAGAATTGCGGATGTATTATCAAGTATTTCAATACCGACACCCGTTGCTGTTGTTGTATTGGTACTGGATGCAATGGCCAATAAATTATCATTGATTGCATCAGCCTGACCAGAAAATGCAACGGCAGCATTAGCGGCAACAACAGGATCGCAGTCGTTCAACTGAATGGTGAATGGAATTAATGCAGAGGTATTACCAACAGCATTGAAAATATCGATACGATATTGACCGAGTGTGACAACCTGGTCTGCCGAGTCAGTATTCACTGAACAGGCAGCATTCACCAGTTCGCCTTCAAAGTGAATTGTACCGCCATCTACAACGGCAGCATAACTACCCGTAGCGGCGAATAGTGCGGCAGCCAGCGCAGACGAAATAAATCTTAATTTCATATATATTCCTTCAATCTCATTTATCGACTCCACATCCGTATATAACCGATTACTTTATTTAAGACACTGATAGTAGTAAAATTCCTTTTTATCCTCTAAGAATGTCTTAATTGAAAATATGCACTCTATTCTAAAAAATAGAGAGCCCCGTTAGATGAATACTTCCGCGCAAAATATATTCAACACAAATATAGACCTGAAGCGGTAAATTACCAGGCTGAAAATTCTTTTTATATTGTCAGGTATTTCTTAAATTATCTTAATCCTTAAACAAGGAAATAAATCAGTTCCAGATTTACAACGCCATCATGGACGAAAAATGAAGCTTTCAATCTCAGCGACCTCAGCGACGGTGCGCCTAACCTTCGCAAGAGGTCGCTTCACGCGATAAATCTGAAACGAAACCTGACAGCGCGCCCCGCTTCTGACAAAATAGGCGCATCCCCTTCGACCTACGTAACAGATGGAATCCTCTCTCTGATGGCAGCAAAGATTATTGACGGTAAAACGATTGCGCAGCAGGTGCGCTCTGAAGTTGCTCAAAAAGTTCAGGCGCGTATTGCAGCCGGACTGCGGGCACCAGGACTGGCCGTTGTGCTGGTGGGTAGTAACCCTGCATCGCAAATTTATGTCGCAAGCAAACGCAAGGCTTGTGAAGAAGTCGGGTTCGTCTCCCGCTCTTATGACCTCCCGGAAACCACCAGCGAAGCGGAGCTGTTGGAGCTTATCGATGCGCTGAATGCCGACAACACCATCGATGGCATTCTGGTTCAACTGCCGTTACCGGCGGGTATTGATAACGTCAAAGTGCTGGAACGTATTCATCCGGACAAAGACGTGGACGGTTTCCATCCTTATAACGTCGGTCGTCTGCGCCAGCGCGCGCCGCGTCTGCGTCCCTGCACCCCGCGCGGTATCGTCACGCTGCTTGAGCGTTACAACATTGATACCTTCGGCCTCAACGCCGTGGTGATTGGCGCATCGAATATCGTCGGTCGTCCAATGAGCATGGAACTGTTGCTCGCAGGTTGCACCACTACCGTGACTCACCGTTTCACTAAAAATCTGCGTCACCACGTAGAAAATGCCGATCTGTTGATCGTTGCCGTCGGCAAGCCGGGCTTTATTCCTGGTGACTGGATCAAAGAAGGCGCAATTGTGATTGATGTCGGCATCAACCGTCTGGAAAATGGCAAAGTTGTGGGCGACGTCGTGTTTGAAGACGCGGCTAAACGCGCCTCATACATTACGCCTGTTCCCGGCGGCGTTGGCCCGATGACGGTTGCCACGCTGATTGAAAACACGCTACAGGCGTGCGTTGAATATCATGATCCACAGGATGAGTAACATGGCGACATTTTCTTTAGGTAAACATCCGCACGTTGAGCTGTGCGACTTGCTGAAACTGGAAGGCTGGAGCGAAAGCGGCGCGCAGGCGAAAATCGCGATTGCCGAAGGCCAGGTGAAAGTCGACGGTGCGGTTGAAACGCGCAAACGCTGCAAAATCGTCGCCGGTCAGACAGTGAGTTTTGCAGGTCACAGCGTACAGGTTGTTGCCTGATCCCTTTCCCGGCCTGTATCAACAGGCCGGTTCTCTTTTCAGACTTTTGCCCTCTACGCCCCGTTCATCCATGCTGATAGCATCGACATTTTGCCGAAGCGACCATCATGCCAACCGTTATTACGCACGCCGCTGTTCCCCTATGCATTGGTTTAGGGTTGGGTTCGAAAGTCATCCCTCCGCGTCTGTTATTTGCCGGAATCATCCTGGCGATGCTGCCCGACGCCGACGTATTGTCGTTTAAATTTGGCGTTGCTTACGGCAATGTTTTTGGTCATCGCGGGTTTACCCATTCGCTGGTGTTTGCGTTTGTTGTCCCGCTGTTATGTGTGCTGATTGGACGCCGATGGTTCAGGGCTGGGCTGATTCGCTGCTGGCTGTTTTTAACCGTCTCGTTGCTATCGCACAGCTTGCTGGATTCGGTAACCACTGGCGGTAAGGGCGTTGGCTGGCTGTGGCCGTGGTCAGATGAACGCTTTTTCGCTCCCTGGCAGGTGATTAAAGTCGCGCCGTTTGCATTGTCTCGTTACACCACGCCGTACGGGCATCAGGTGATAATTTCTGAATTGATGTGGGTGTGGTTGCCGGGGATGGTGCTTATGGGAATGTTGTGGTGGCGCAGGCGATAACCGGATGCGAAAACTCGCATCCGGCAACAGCGCAATTACTTACGACGCCAGGTGGTCCCTTGCGGGCCATCTTCCAGCACGATCCCCATCTCGTTAAGACGGTCACGCGCCGCATCTGCCGCCGCCCAGTCTTTCGCTTTACGGGCATCCAGACGCTGTTGAATTAACGCTTCAATCTCAGCCACTTCGCTGTCGTCTGCCTGCGCGCCGCTTTGCAGGAACGCTTCCGGTTCTTGCTCCAGCAGGCCCAATACAGCGGAAAGTTTACGCAGGTGAGATGCCATTGCATTCGCCGCTGCCATATCTTCTGCTTTCAGACGGTTTACTTCACGCGCCATATCAAACAGTACGGAATAGGCTTCCGGGGTGTTGAAATCGTCGTCCATCGCTTCAATAAAGCGCGCTTCAAACGCTTCGCCACCGGCAGGCGCAACGGTTTTATCTGTGCCGCGCAGCGCAGTGTAGAGACGCTCCAGCGCCGCACGCGCCTGCTTCAGGTTCTCTTCGCTGTAGTTCAACTGGCTGCGATAGTGGCCCGACATCAGGAAGTAACGCACGGTTTCCGCGTCGTAGTATTTCAGCACATCGCGCACGGTAAAGAAGTTACCCAGCGATTTGGACATCTTCTCGCGGTCAACCATCACCATTCCGGAGTGCATCCAGTAGTTCACATACTGACCATCATGGGCACAGGTGGACTGCGCGATTTCGTTCTCGTGGTGCGGGAACATCAGGTCTGAACCGCCGCCGTGGATATCAAAGTGGTTACCCAGCTGCTTGCAGTTCATGGCCGAACATTCAATGTGCCAGCCAGGACGACCCGCGCCCCACGGAGACGGCCAGCTCGGTTCGCCCTCTTTCGACATCTTCCACAGAACGAAGTCCATCGGGTTGCGTTTGTCATCAACCACGTCAACGCGCGCGCCAGCCTGCAGCTGGTCGAGATCCTGACGCGACAGCACGCCATAAGTTGGATCGGTCGGGACGTCGAACATCACGTCGCCGTTGTCCGCCACATAAGCGTGACCTTTGGCGATCAGTTGTTCAGTGAGTTCAATAATTTCTGCGATATGGTGCGTCGCGCGCGGCTCCATATCCGGGCGCAGAATGTTCAAAGCATCAAAATCTTTGTGCATTTCGGCGATCATGCGATCCACCAGCGCCACAAAGCTTTCGCCATTTTCATTGGCGCGTTTGATGATTTTGTCGTCGATATCGGTAATGTTGCGCACATACTTCAGTTTATAGCCGAGGAAACGCAGATAGCGCGCAACCACGTCAAAAGCAACAAAGGTACGCCCGTGACCGATATGACAGAGATCGTAAACGGTGATTCCACACACGTACATGCCGACTTCCCCGGCGTGAATAGGCTTAAATTCCTCTTTTTGGCGTGTCAGAGTATTGAAGATTTTTAGCATCGAAGATTCCGTTTAGACATGTGTGGGTAATTGAGTTGCGTATAATACCCATATTTCCCGCGCGAATCAGCATACATTGCGTGATGATCCGATCGTGCGGTTATGCTATAACACCACCCTATATATGACCCGAACTGGGTTGAAGCACCAATCAAACGGAACAGGATGCAAAAATGGTTACTTTCCACACCAATCACGGCGATATTGTCATCAAAACTTTTGACGATAAAGCACCTGAAACAGTTAAAAACTTCCTGGACTACTGCCGCGAAGGTTTTTACAACAACACCATTTTCCACCGTGTTATCAACGGCTTTATGATTCAGGGCGGCGGTTATGAACCGGGCATGAAACAAAAAGCCACCAAAGAACCGATCAAAAACGAAGCCAACAACGGCCTGAAAAATACCCGTGGTACGCTGGCAATGGCCCGTACTCAGGCTCCGCACTCTGCAACTGCACAGTTCTTCATCAACGTGGTTGATAACGACTTCCTGAACTTCTCTGGCGAAAGCCTGCAAGGTTGGGGCTACTGCGTGTTTGCTGAAGTGGTTGAAGGCATGGACGTGGTAGACAAAATCAAAGGTGTTGCAACCGGTCGTAGCGGTATGCACCAGGACGTGCCAAAAGAAGACGTTATCATTGAAAGCGTGACCGTTAGCGAGTAATCGTGGCGACACTCTTTATTGCAGATCTTCATCTCTGCGTGGAAGAACCGGCGATCACCGCCGGTTTTCTGCGTTTTTTAGCGGGGGAAGCCCGCAAGGCCGACGCGCTGTATATTCTTGGCGATCTGTTTGAAGCGTGGATTGGCGACGACGATCCCAATCCACTCCATCGCCAGATGGCGGCAGCGATCAAAGCCGTGTCCGATTCCGGCGTTCCCTGTTATTTCATTCATGGCAACCGTGATTTTCTGCTCGGCAAACGCTTTGCGCGTGAAAGCGGCATGACGTTATTGCCGGAAGAAAAGGTGCTCGAACTTTATGGTCGTCGGGTGCTGATTATGCATGGCGACACGCTGTGCACCGATGACGCGGGTTATCAGGCTTTTCGCGCCAAAGTCCACAAACCCTGGCTGCAAACGCTATTCCTCGCCCTGCCGTTGTTTGTGCGCAAACGCATTGCCGCGCGAATGCGAGCGAACAGTAAAGAAGCCAACAGCAGTAAATCGCTGGCGATCATGGACGTTAACCAAAACGCGGTAGTCAGTGCGATGGAAAAACATCAGGTGCAATGGCTGATCCACGGACATACCCATCGCCCGGCGGTACATGAACTTATCGCCAACCAGCAACCTGCTTTTCGCGTGGTACTCGGTGCCTGGCATACGGAAGGTTCGATGGTGAAAGTCACGGCGGATGACGTTGAGCTGATTCATTTTCCGTTTTAAAAAACCCACAACTTTGCTGATTTCACAGCCACGCAACCGTTTTCCTTGCTCTCTTTCCGTGCTATTCTCTGTGCCCTCTAAAGCCGAGAGTTGTGCACCACAGGAGTTTTAAGACGCATGTCTTCCCGCAATAATCCGGCGCGTGTCGCCATCGTGATGGGGTCCAAAAGCGACTGGGCTACCATGCAGTTCGCCGCCGAAATCTTCGAAATCCTGAATGTCCCGCACCACGTTGAAGTGGTTTCTGCTCACCGCACCCCCGATAAACTGTTCAGCTTCGCCGAAAGCGCCGAAGAGAACGGTTATCAGGTGATTATTGCGGGCGCAGGTGGCGCAGCGCACCTGCCAGGCATGATTGCCGCCAAAACGCTGGTGCCGGTGCTGGGCGTGCCAGTACAGAGCGCCGCACTGAGCGGTGTCGATAGCCTCTACTCCATCGTACAAATGCCGCGCGGCATTCCGGTGGGTACGCTGGCGATTGGTAAAGCTGGCGCGGCAAACGCGGCATTACTGGCAGCACAAATTCTTGCGACTCATGATAAAGAACTGCACCAGCGTCTGAATGACTGGCGCAAAGCCCAGACCGACGAAGTACTGGAAAACCCGGACCCGCGAGGTGCGGCATGAAACAGGTTTACGTCCTCGGTAACGGGCAGTTAGGCCGTATGCTGCGTCAGGCAGGCGAACCGTTAGGCATTGCTGTCTGGCCGGTCGGGCTGGACGCTGAACCGGCGGCGGTGCCTTTTCAACAAAGCGTGATTACCGCTGAGATCGAACGCTGGCCGGAAACCGCATTAACCCGCGAGCTGGCGCGTCATCCGGCCTTTGTGAACCGCGATGTGTTCCCGATTATTGCTGACCGTCTGACTCAGAAGCAGCTTTTCGATAAGCTCCACCTGCCGACCGCGCCGTGGCAGTTACTTGCCGATCGCAGCGAGTGGCCTGCGGTGTTTGATCGTTTAGGTGAACTGGCGATTGTTAAGCGTCGCACTGGTGGCTATGACGGTCGCGGTCAATGGCGTTTACGCGCCAATGAAACCGAACAGTTACCGGCAGAGTGTTACGGCGAATGTATTGTCGAGCAGGGCATTAACTTCTCTGGTGAAGTGTCGCTGGTTGGCGCGCGCGGCTTTGATGGCAGCACCGTGTTTTATCCGCTGACGCATAACCTGCATCAGGACGGTATTTTGCGCACCAGCGTCGCTTTTCCGCAGGCCAACGCACAGCAGCAGGCGCAAGCCGAAGAGATGCTGTCGGCGATTATGCAGGAGCTGGGCTATGTGGGCGTGATGGCGATGGAGTGTTTTGTCACCCCGCAAGGTCTGCTGATCAACGAACTGGCTCCGCGTGTGCATAACAGCGGTCACTGGACACAAAACGGTGCCAGCATCAGCCAGTTTGAGCTGCATCTGCGGGCGATTACCGATCTGCCGTTACCGCAACCAGTGGTGAATAATCCGTCGGTGATGATCAATCTGATTGGTAGCGATGTGAATTATGACTGGCTGAAACTGCCGCTGGTGCATCTGCACTGGTACGACAAAGAAGTCCGTCCGGGCCGTAAAGTGGGGCATCTGAATTTGACCGACAGCGACACATCGCGTCTGTCCGCGACGCTGGAAGCCTTAATCCCGCTGCTGCCGCCGGAATATGCCAGCGGCGTGATTTGGGCGCAGAGTAAGTTCGGTTAACTGGTGCTCTATTCTTGCCGGATGCGGCGTAAACGCCTTATCCGGCCTACCGATCCGGTACCCATTGTAGGCCTGATAAGATGCGTCAAGCATCGCATCAGGCATTGTGCACCAATTGCCGGATGCGGCACCGGTTGTAGGCCTGATAAGACGCGTCAAGCGTCGCATCAGGCATGGTGCACCGATTGCTGGATGCTCTCATCACTACAGCGAAATACAGGTCCCCGCTTCGCCCGCCAGCGTCTCTTCAATTCGCGATAACGCCCCAATCCACGCGGGTTTACCACGGCTTCTGACATAACCACTCACCGCCGTTACCTTCGGCCCCATCGAACCATCGGCTTTGGCAAATGGCGCTAACTCATCCGGTGTGGCACGGCGAATGGCGCGTTGCTGCGGCGTTCCCCAGTTTTCATAAACCGCGTCAGCATCGGTGAGGATCACCAGTCCATCGGCATTAATCTGCTCGGCGAGCAACGCAGCGGCGAGATCTTTATCAATCACTGCTTCACTCCCTGCCCCATCTTCCGTCACAGGCACACCGCCGCCGCCACTGCAAATCACCACATGCCCCTCTTTGAGCAACAACTCGATGGCTTCGCTGTCGAGAATTTTACGCGGTTGCGGAGACGCCACCACCCGGCGCAAATATTTACCATCACGTTTCATCTGCCAGCCGTAAGCCGCTTCCAGTGCCTTTTGTTCTTCTGGCTGATAAACCGGACCAATAAATTTCTCTGGCTGCAAAAACGCCGGATCATCAGGCGAAACCTCAATGCGCGTCAGCACCGTCGTGACAGGCGGCATCTGCGGCTGTGCGCTCAAACTCTGCGCCAGCATATAGCCAATCATCCCCTGGCTTTCCGCCACCAGCACATCCAGCGGATACGGATCTACCTCTTTCCACGCCAGATTCTGCAATGCCAGCAGCCCCACCTGCGGCCCATTGCCGTGAACAATCGCCAGCCGATAAGAACGGGCCAGGCGCGCCAGCGCGGGTACAGCACTGGCGATATTGCGATATTGATTTTCTGCCGTCAGCGCCTCACCGCGCTGGAGTAAGGCGTTGCCCCCAAGAGCTACAACCAGTGTTTTCATGGTGTTCCTTGTAATAATTGTTGACCAAGCCAGAACCCCAGCAGCGTATCTGCCCCTGACGTGTGCCCCAGCGCCAGCAGCGAATCAATCGCAACAGCGGTACGTTTCGGGCAACTCAGAGCATGAACAAAGTGCAGGAGTGGCGAGGCGAAATATCCTTGCGCGGCGTAGCGTAAATAACTGACGCTCACCGCTGTGGTAACGAGTTGAAGATTGTCGGAGCAGGCAAAAAACGGGCGACCGGAGCGCGCATCTAAAGCGCCATAATACCAGGCCGCCAGCAGCATTCCGCTCAACGTGTCATCATGACTTGGCGTTAATCCGGGGCCTTTACCCAGCCAGTGCCGCCAGTCGGTCTTAACGCCATTGAGCGCGGCCTGAAAACAGTGACGAAACTGGCGTAATTCAGCGGTCAGCGGATCGCTTGCCGCCATCGCCAGTGGTCCGAAAAGTCCGGTTTCCTCCGCGCGTTGCATCCATGCAGCTGCAAGCGGTTGAGGATGTGAAGGCGGCGTAATACGCAGCAAACAATAACGCTGTGGCTGTTTAACCGTGAAACGCCCGAGGCGAATCCCTTGAGCCACAACCTGTGGTCGTTCATTGCCGCATAATCCACCGCATAACGCATCGAATTGCGCGCGGCGAAGCACCCATCCTCCGGGGCCGAAACCACTACCCTGACGATGCAGCGTTAACAGTTCGCCGCTTTCCGTCATCAGGTTAATCGCCCGTCGCCACACTCCCGCTAACCGCCAGGACTGGCGATAATTCGGTGCACTACGGCTGGCAAGCAGTGGAAGGATGATCGTCAT
>OBDA01000292.1_pt1 | contig 9860 bp, 5 predicted proteins | sample 1503151 | NCBI WGS metagenome assembly OBDA01 (sample SAMN01760947, study PRJEB22395) | human gut metagenome
ATAGGAGCAATCCACAAGATAGACACATCTTTACCGAACACGTTTCCTCTTTCGCTCCAAGCACACTTGCAGTCATTGGCGATAGTGTAACCGACACCCTGAACGAAATTTGAATCATCTGCCAACTTGTTTTCTATAGGCTTTTGCACCTGTAGCACCAAGTTGTCATAGTCGATTGATTTTCCGTTATCGTCCGTGAATGTGCCTTTCTTGTGGATTGCTCCTATAAGTATTCCTCTCATGTTTTTTCCTTTCTGCGGTTGAGGTTATCCGCTCACCTTTACTTGTTGTGTACATTCATTTGTATGTACCATGATTATATTATACATACTTTTGAATGTATGTCAATACATTTGAACGAATGTGTGTTATAATTTGTAGAGATTAACAAACAAAGAGGAGGAATGTTGTGTATATTTATCAAAGATTAAAAGATTTACGAGAGGACAACGAGTGCAAGCAATCAGAAATTGCAGAGCTTTTACAAATTTCACAGCAACAATACAGTATGTACGAAAAGGGCAAAAGGGAGATACCCTTACACCTGATAATTATACTTGCGAGATATTACAAAGTAAGCTTAGACTACATCACAGGTTTGACGAATGACAAACGGGGTGTAGGTTATAAGGACGAAACCAACAGCAAGTACAACATAACACAAAAGAACAGCCCTAAGGCTGTTATCAAAATCAAGGAGGAAAAGTAATGGAAGCAGCATTAGCAACATTTACAGTTTGGTTTATAATAGGATTAATCGTATTTATTCTAATCATTGTAGCGATCATAGGCACATGGTTTGAAGCCCGTGAAATGCGCAAGGAGCTAGAGCAGGTCAACGCATACCTTGCAACGCTCAATGACAACTTGATTATAGGTTTTCAGAACAACGACCGCCAAAGCCGCAACTTCTGAGAGCCTGCCGCCCTCTTTCCTGCTTTCCTGAGCTGTCGCTCTTGCCGTCCTGCGGAGCTTGTGCGCTTTTCTGCACTGTGCTGTCGCCCCTGACGTGCTGTTTCTCCCTCGTGGAGTTTGTGTGTTCCCCCTGCGCTGTGCTGTCGCCCCTGCCGTGCTGTTTCTCCCTTGTGGAGTTTGTGCGCTCCCCCTGTGCTGTGCTGTCGCCCCTGCCGTGCTGTTTCTCCCTTGTGGAACTTGTGCGCTCCCCTGCGCTGTGTTTGGTGCGAACTGCGTTCGCAATAAGGGGGTATCTTGAGCGGCGTTCCCCTCTTTTTGGAGCATTGAAAGCATTGAAAACATTGAGAGTGTTGAAAAATCATAGATTTTCCAACACTCCCAACATTTCCAACACTTCCAACACCCCAAAAATTCACCCCCTAGCCGCTCGCCTGATGGATTTCCCACATAGATAGCGCTTCGCTTTTTTTTCTTTTTCTCTTAGAATATGCGCTGCTTTCCTCGGTGCTTTTTCTTTGTGGTTTTGTCCGCTGTTTGTGTTTTTTGTTTTCTTTTTCCGTGTTTTTTCTTTTTGCTCTTGTGGAGCTTGCCTTGTGTCGCTTGTCGCTCCATGTGAGGGCTTGTGCCTGCTTCCGTGAGTAGTTTTCCCTCGTTGCTTATCACTTCTCCACGGGGCTTATAGTTACTTTTGCGAGGGGCTTCACTCATGCTGTTTGTTGCCTGCTAGTTCTCATAACCCGAAGGTCGTTGGTTCAAATCCAGCTCCCGCAACCAATTTCAGGACTATCATTCGATAGTCCTTTTTTCATGCCCAGATCACCCACAAATACCACAAAAAGATCGGCCAGTAATCCCATTTGGAATCTACTGACCGATCTTGCTGTTTATTCACTTGCACAAAACATAACGTCAGCCTTAAATCAACGTTCCTTGTCCGTCAGCTCAAACCTGATACTGTGTAGGTCAAGCCCATTCTGCGCAAAGTATATCCTGAAAGTTGTGAAGCGTGAGAACATAGGTGTTTCCTTTTCCATTGAAACAGCCTTGCCACCAGTACCGTTGAACGTGAACGTACCCACCGCAGTTCCCATGCTGAACAGCGTCATAGGTATCTGCGCAAGCTCACTCTGTGTAGAGCTTGCCGTAACTATCACCCTGTAAATACCGAAGTTTGATAGGTCAAGAGCAAAACTATAAGAAGTGCCTTTCTTTGTGTCAACATCACTAAGGTCAAGAGTTATGTCACGGTCTACCTTATAAAACTGTACAGGCTTGTCGTCCTCCTGCTCCTCGTCCTCTCGGTTTATCACCTTGACAGTATCTCCTATACCCTCCGCACGCTTAAGAGCATTAGTGTGAAGAAGAAATCCGCATATGTTCGCCGCATTTCTCTGAAGCTCACACCTCTCTATACCGCCATTTTCAAGGGCAGCAAGCGTGTTATCGTCATTCTTTTCTCCGTCAGGACAAACCATGTAAACATCGTTCTGCGCCCTAGCCATAGCTGCAAGATCCGTCTTGTCAGGCTCTTTTCCACGAACGTTTATGTTCGCCCACCAGTCCGTCATGGTGAAGCCCTTGAAGCCCCATTCCTCACGAAGTATCACTGTGTTAAGGTCAAAGTTTCCTGCCGTCCACAAGCCGTTTACTCTGCCATATGTGGTCATAACAGAGGAAGCTCCTCCCTCTTTTACCGCTATCTCAAAACCCTTTAGATATATCTCCCTGAGTGCTCTTTCCGATACCACCGAGTCGATAAAATGCCTGTTTGTCTCACGATTGTTCGCACAGAAGTGCTTTATCGTACCTGTCACCCCTGCACCAGCCATGCCCTTTAACTCAGCCGCTGCCATTTTACCCGTAAGAAAAGGATCTTCCGAGAAATACTCAAAGTTTCTGCCGTTCAAAGGGTGTCTGTGAATGTTCATTCCAGGGCCAAGCAGACAGTCCACCTTGTTAGCCGCCATTTCAAGTCCCATAAAAGTGAAAAGCTCACTTGTAAGCTCCTTGTTGAACGAAGAAGCTATCATAGTGCCGTTCGGCAGGCTGAAAGCCTTTGTGCCGCAGTCAAGTCTCATGCCCGACGGACCGTCCGAACAGCAGCCAGCAGGTATGCCAAAACCATTGAGATTTTCCGACACTCCCCCGAACGCCGAAGCCGTACCAGCAGTGACCCTAGGGCTTCCCATGCCCTCGCCCCTTATAATGCAGGAAAGGTCATAGTCTGAAAGCTGTGCAATAAATTCGTCCATTGTGTTCTTGCCGTTCTTAACGTCCCAAAGCTTTATGCCCTTGTCACCAGTGTATGCTATCTCTTTCGGAAGCTTCTCCAAACGCCTTGCACTTTCGTCTACCTCAGATACAGGCACAGCCTCTCTGCCAATGCTGAAAGCTCCGCCCTCGCAAACAGGCTTTATCCTCTCAAAACTCTCCACAGGAGCAAGCGACTGAGTGAGCCTTTCTGTTACCAGATCCTCACCCTGCTCAAAACTGCAAGCATATTCAGCACTTCTCACGTCACTGCCCACATAGAATTTATATTCCCCTGCTTCAAGCACATAGCATGACTTGTTGCCCGTCACACCCGAATCGTCATAAGAAGCAAGCTTTGCGATATCCACTGCTATCTCAACCACCTGCTCTTCCTGCGGTACAAGCTCCCTGGTCTTTTCAAAGCCGCAAAGCACTCTCGCCGCCTTGCCGAGCCTTCCCTGCGGAGCTTCGCAGTAGACCTCTATTACCTCTTTGCCCTTGTAAGAACCGATATTTTTCACTGATACAGAAAGCTTCACAGCCCCCTCTGTTATCTCAGCCTTTTCCGTCTTTACCTCAAACTCAGTGTATGAAAGGCCAAATCCGAACGGATAAAGCACCTTTTCTTTAGCAAAAGTCTCAAAATAGCGATATCCCACATAAATATCCTCAGCGTAAATATCCCTGTTTTCCTCCCTGCCGAAATTAGCGTCCGAAGGGTAGTCCGACGCCTTGTATGCGATAGTGTCAGGAAGCTTTCCGCTTGGGCTGACCTTTCCTGTCAAAACGTCCGCCGTACCCTTTCCGCCTGTCATTCCCCCCTGCCAAACATAAAGCACAGCGTCAGGGGCAATTCTGTTTATGACGGTCATATCGATGATATTTCCCACATTGAGAAGCAAAACAACTTTCTTGAAATTCTCCCTCACCACCGTGAGCATAGCTATCTCGTCATCGCTTAGCAAATAAGAGCCTGCCTCCAGCCTGTTGTCCTGCTCCTCGCCTGCCGTCCTGCCTATTATCACAATGGCAGTTTCACAGCTTTTTGCAGTTTCTTTGACAAGCCCCTCGTCAAGTGGCATCTCTTTCTGCGACCAAGGCTCTCCGCCCCAGCCCTCGCCTAAGTCGAATGGGTTTTCCTTGTCCCATTTTCTGTATGTGCCAAGAAGTTTCTCATTGACCTTTACACCGTTATCAATAAGCCCGTCCAGAATGTTCACTACCTTAGTAACGTTCACCATTCCTCCCGAGCCTGTTCCGCTTTTATAATAATGAAACTGTATGCGTCCGAAAACGGCCACCTCTTTGTCTGTATCAAGTGGCAGAGCATTATTTTCATTTTTGAGCATAACGATTCCCTCAGAAACCATTTTCGCCGCAGTATCAAGATATTTGTTCCAATCAAGTATTCTTTCCATAGTTTTCACCTTTCCAAATTTTCTATTGAATTTCAAAGTGTATTATAGCACAACCCTCCCACCTATTCAATAAAGATACTATGAACAATGGGTTTACTTTTTATATAGCATATCCTGTCCTAAGGAAAAATATTGCACAATGTGTTTATTTGTGCTATAATGAGTATATATGACTGCACCGCACGCTTCTTGTTCGGTGTTCCTTATTAAAAAAATTATTATCGGAGGGGTAAAAGTGGATAATATCGTCACTGTCGGCGGACACATAAACGCATCTATAAACTTTGCCATGCAGCAAAACTATGTCCCTGTCATAAGAAGTCTTGTAGTAAACAACAACTCAGAGGAGGACCTTGAGAATATCGGACTTAAAATAACCTTTGAGCCTGAGTTTGCAAAGGAATTTACATATTATATCGGCTCTATCCCCGCAAAAAGTTCTGCCGAGATATCCCCTGTGAGAATATCTACCAACACAGATCTTCTTTTCTCTCTTACAGAAAAAATGGTGGGCAATATCACCATTGAGGTGCTTCAAAATGGTGAAAATATCTTCACCTATCAGAACACTATAGAGCTTCTCGCCTGCGATCAGTGGGGCGGTTTGAACATAATGCCTGAGATGATAGCCGCATTTGTTACGCCAAATCACCCTGCGCTCTCCCCAGTTATTCATGAAGCTTCCACGTTCCTGAAAAAGTGGAAAGGCGACCCCTCTTTCACAGGCTATCAGACCAACAACCCAAACAACGTGAAGCTTCAAATGGCAGCAATTTTTGCCGCCCTTGTTCAGCAGAAAATAGTCTACAACGATCCCCCTGCAAGCTATGAGGTCATAGGTCAGAGGATACGCCTGCCGCATAAGGTCTTGGAGCAGAAAATGGGCACTTGTCTTGACCTTGCGGTGCTTTATGCCGCCTGCCTTGAAGCGGTGGGACTTCACCCTCTGCTGTTTTTCATGACAGGTCACGCATTCTGCGGCTGTTGGCTTGAAAACGAAACTTTCGCAGATTGTTGCGTTGACGATGTTTCCGCCATTGAAAAGCGCATTGCAGAAAATGCCGAAGAAATGCTCCTTGTGGAGTGTACAGACTTTGTTGACAGCAACGTTCACGATGTCGAGCGTTTTGACCATGCCATGAAACACGGCAAAGACCATATAAGCAACATGGAATTTCAGTGCGTCATAGACATTATCCGCACCCGTGGAAGTGGCATAAGACCTATCCCACTGCGTCCCGAGCAAACCTATTCAGGTATGCAGCTTGCCGAAGAATCCGACAAGCCAAAAGAGATGCTCGCCCCCTCCGAGCTTAACAGCTCGCTTCTTGGCAAAGTGGCAGAGGGCAACGATAAACCTGTCACAAAAATGCGCATATGGGAAAGAAAGCTCCTTGATTTCAGCCTGCGAAATTCTCTTTTGAATTTCCGTGTCACAAAGAACACCATGCAGCTTATGACCGCAGACCTTGGAAAGCTTGAGGACGAGCTTGCAAGCGGAAGTGACTTCCGTATCATGGAAATACCTACCGAGTGGACAGTTTCCACTCGTGACGCAAAAATATTCGCTATCGAGAACGAAAAGGACCTTGTGACAAATATCGCCGAGAACGAGTTCAAAAACAACCGCATAAGAACGTTCCTTAATGAAGCCGACCTTGACGCCGCCCTTAAAAGCCTCTACCGCTCCGCAAAGGTGAGCATGGAGGAAAACGGCAGCAACACCCTTTTCCTCGCTCTGGGACTTCTCCGCTGGTATGAAAGCGACCTTTCCGAAAAGCCACGCTATGCCCCTTTGGTGCTTATCCCTATAGATATCGTCCGCAACACACGCAATAAGGGCTATATAATAAGGAGCAGACAGGAAGAAACTCAGATAAACGTCACGCTTCTTGAATATCTCCGCCAAGACCATGGCATAAGTATCACAGGTCTTGACCCTCTCCCGCTTGACGAACACGGCATTGACCTGCCACTTGTTTTCAATACTATCCGTCAGGCTGTCATGGGCAAAAAGCGTTGGAACATCGAGGAATATGCCTTTATCGGTCTGTTCTCGTTCAGCCAGTTCGTAATGTGGAACGACCTTCGCAACCGCTCAGAGGAGATAAGCCAAAACAAGGTGGTGTCTAGCCTTATGGCTGGCTCTCTCACCTATGCCCCCGAGGATATAAGCATAACCCCCGAGAATATAGATTCCGACCTTGACCTTGAAAACATGGCAGTGCCAATGAGCGCAGACTCCTCACAGCTTGCCGCCATTGCCGCAGCAGGAAGCGGACAAAGCTTTGTTCTTCACGGCCCTCCGGGAACAGGAAAATCTCAGACTATCACAAATATGATAGCAAACGCCCTCTACAATGACAAGTCTGTGCTGTTCGTTGCCGAAAAAATGGCAGCCCTCAACGTGGTGCAGAAACGTCTTGCAAACCTAGGACTTGACCCGTTCTGCCTTGAACTCCACTCCAATAAAACAAACAAGACCACTGTCCTTGCAGAGCTTGACAAAGCCCTTGAAGTGGGCAAAATAAAATCTCCCGAGGAGTATTCAGCCGAAGCCGCAAGGCTCAAAGCTCAGAAAGCCCAGCTCAACGATACCATAACCGCACTTCACGAAAAGCGTAACTGTGGTGTGACCCTTTATGAAGCTATATCAGCCTATGAGCGCAGTATATCCGAAAAAAACAAAATATCAGTTTCAAAAGACATCTTTGCAAACCTGGCAAAAGAAACTCTTGACCGCTTCAGCGACCTTGTGCATAGATATTCAATAGCCATAGCCGAAACAGGCGACTTTGCCGACTTCCCACTTAAAGATATCGGCATTACATCATATTCTATGGAACAGCGTGACAAGTTCCACACTGAAGCCGCCGACCTTGCCCAAAAAGCCACCGCTTCCTCTCAGTGCGCTCAAACTCTCGCACTGGCTTATAGCTACAGCGGCGACCTTGACAAGACAGCAGTAAAAATGCTTTCTGACATATACAACGTTTCCACCGCTGACGGTGAACTTCTTGACGGACTTCTCTGCGCACCTCACTATGATATCACCCTGCAAAAGATCAAAGATACTCTTGCCGTAGGAAAAGAGTATACCGCTCTCTGCACCGATATCCTCAGCCATTTTGAAAAAAGCATTTTTGACCTTCCTGCGTCAGAATCGAAAATGCTCTATAAGCAGGCAGAGCAAAGCTGGTTTTTGCCAAAAGCCATAAAGCTTGGAAAGCTCACAAAGGGAATAAAGCTCCACGCCAAAGACCCTGCTTCCGTTACAAAAGCAAACCTTGGTGAAATTCTCGATAAGCTTTGCACCATAAGTGAAAAGAAAGACTTCCTGCGAAGCCTGCCGTCAGATGTAACAGCGCTTCTCACAGGTATTTACATGAACGAGCAGACCGATTGGAATGTCCTTGAAAAAGCCGTTTCAAAAACCGACAGCATTATGAATGCCATTAAGCAGAAAGCGGGTGCTGACCCTGCACAAATGGCTCAGACTATCGGAAAAGCAAACTGCACTTCTGAAGGACAGGCTCTCTCCTCGTTCCTTGAAAAGCTTTCAGCCTTTGAGGACAGCTTCTCAGCCAACATGACCGCCATAGAAGCAAGTGCAGATTGGCTTGGCTTATCTGCAGAAAAGCTTAATACCTATGCCGAAAACGCCGATAAGCTTAGATACGCCGCCCAGTTCAACAGCGTTGACAAAGAGCTTTCAGACAACGGACTTTCAGGTGTCAGCGAAAGCTACCGCACAGGCAATGTTGACAGCGAAAACGTAGAAAAAGCATTCTCCTGCACAGTAAATTATCAGCTTGCACTTATGATAATAAACAGCGATAAACGTCTTAGCCAGTTCAGCAGTAACAGTGCAAACGACCTTATCACACAGTTCAAAGACACTCTCGATAAATTCTCACGCCTGACTATACAGGAGCTTTTGGCTCGTCTTTCCGCAAAAATACCTGCCCAAGGCTCAGCCTGCGCTTCCACCTCTGAAATGGGCATACTCAAACGTGCCATAAAGAGCAACGGCAGAATGATGTCGCTTAGAAGCCTTTTCGATAAGATACCAAATCTTCTCCGCAAGCTCTGCCCTTGTATGCTCATGAGCCCAATATCAGTTGCACAGTATATAGACCCGTCATTCCCGAAATTCGACCTTGTTATCTTTGACGAAGCTTCACAGCTGCCAACAGCCGAAGCCGCAGGCACTATCGCAAGGGGCGAGAACGTTGTTATTGTGGGCGACCCTAAACAGCTCCCGCCAACAAACTTCTTCTCCTCAAATCGGGTAGACGAAGAAAACAGCGAAAAAGAAGACCTCGAAAGCCTCCTTGACGATTGCCTTGCTATCTCCATGCCGCAGCAGTATCTCAAATGGCATTATCGTTCACGCCACGAGAGCCTTATTGCCTACAGCAACATGAAATACTATGACAATAAGCTTCTCACATTCCCGTCCCATAACGACCTCATTTCAAAGGTGAGCATTATCCACCCCGAGGGTCACTATGACAAGGGCAGAACAAAGCAGAACAAGGCGGAAGCAAGAGCCGTTGTTGACGAGATAATAAGACGCATGAGCGACGAAACGCTCCGCAATGACAGCATAGGTGTTGTAACATTCAGCTCCGTTCAGCAAAATCTCATTGACGATATGCTCTGCGAAGAGTGGGCAAACCACCCTGAGCTTGAAGAGCTTGACAGAAAGTCACCAGAACCGGTCTTCATTAAAAACCTTGAAAACGTCCAGGGCGACGAGCGTGACGTTATACTCTTCTCCGTCGGCTATGGTCCTGACGAAAAGGGACAAGTTTCAATGAACTTCGGCCATCTCAACCGTGACGGTGGCTGGCGAAGACTTAATGTAGCAATATCCCGTGCAAGAAAAGCCATGATAGTCTACTCTGTCCTCCGTCCTGAGCAGATAGACCTTTCAAGAACACGTTCCGAGGGCGTTGCAGGACTTAAAGGCTTCCTGGAGTTTGCCGAGCGTGGAAAGCTTGCCGTAACAGCCCACAGCACCACAAAAAGCACAAGCGACAGCACGGTAACAGAGTGTATCGCAAAAGCCATAAAAGAGCTTGGCTATGGGGTGAAATGCAACATCGGAAGCTCCGAGTTCAAAGTTGATATCGGCATAATCGACCCTGACAACGAAAAGGAGTATCTCTTGGGCATACTCCTTGATGGCGAAAACACTCTCCACAGCTCCACCGCACAGGATAGATTTATCCTACAGCCAAGCGTGCTTAACGGTCTTGGCTGGAATAT
>OBDA01000294.1_pt1 | contig 9851 bp, 8 predicted proteins | sample 1503151 | NCBI WGS metagenome assembly OBDA01 (sample SAMN01760947, study PRJEB22395) | human gut metagenome
CATCCATACTTCATCGGAAACTGCAAGTGCAAGCGCACCGCCGCTGCCACCCTCACCGATAAGAACGGTAAGTACGGGAGTTTTGAGAGTCATCATTTCCATGAGGTTTTCGGCAATAGCCTGTCCCTGACCTCTTTCCTCCGCACCGATTCCCGGGTATGCACCGCTTGTATCAACAAGGCAAAGAACAGGTCTTCTGAACTTTTCAGCCTGTTTCATAAGTCTTAAAGCCTTGCGGTAGCCCTCGGGATGAGCCTGACCGAAGTTGCGTTCAACACGCTCTTTTGTATTTCTGCCCTTTTCAATTCCGATTACAGTAACAGGAGTGTCAAAGAGCATTGCAAGTCCTGCAACAACTGCTTTATCGTCGGCATATCTGCGGTCACCGTGAAGCTCAATGAAGCTGTCACCGAACATATGGGCAATATAGTCAACCGAGGTCAGCTTGTTAGCATCTCTCGCCGCCATAACCTTTTCGTAAGCTGTCATTTTTAAGCCTCCTCACCGCTGTAACCGTGCAATTTAAGCAGTTTTACAAGTGTAGATTTCAAATTATTTCTGCTGACAACCGAATCGATAAAGCCCTTCTGAAGAACAAATTCCGAGGTTTGGAAGTCCTTGGGGAGCTTTTGACGGATTGTCTGCTCGATTACTCTCGGACCTGCAAATGCAACAAGGCAATCGGGCTCGGCAAGAATAATGTCGCCCTCCATTGCAAACGACGCCGTAACACCGCCTGTTGTCGGGTCTGTAAGCACGGTGATGTAGAGATTACCTGCGTCGCTGTGTCTTTTTACCGCACCCGAGGTTTTTGCCATTTGCATAAGCGAGAGGATGCCCTCCTGCATTCTTGCACCGCCTGCGGCAGTACAAACAACAATCGGCATTGCATTTTCGGTTGCATATTCAAACGCACGGGTGATTTTTTCGCCCGTGATTACGCCCATACTTCCCATCATAAAGGTCGGATCCATAACGCAGAGAACGGTATCAATGCCGTTCATCTTACATTCTCCGCAGATAACAGACTCCTTAGCACCTGTTTTTCTCGCCTTTTCAAGCTTTTCGTCATATCCCGGAAAATCAAGAATATTTTGGCTTGAAAGGTCTGCGTCAAACTCAACAAAGGTATCCTTGTCGGCAAGCATTTCAACTCTGTCTCGTCCGTTCATTCTGAAATGGTGATTGCACTTTGTGCAGACATGAAGATTTTCCTCCATATCCGTCGTAAGGAGCATAGTGTTGCATTTGGGGCATTTTATCCACATTTCTTCGGGAACAAAGGGAACATTTTTGCTCTCGCCCTCATCGGACTCAAGCTCATTCTTCGGTTTTCTGAAAGCAAACAAATCCATATCTTTTACTTCTTCCTGTCGGCGTGTTTCTCTTCAAACTCTGCCATAAAATCTGTTGTATATTCACCGCTCACAAACTGTTCGTCCGAGAGAATCTCGGCAAGAAGGTCACGGTTAATGTCAATTCCGTCAATGGTAAGCTCGGAAAGAGCCATTTTCATCTTTCTGATCGCCTCGGCACGGCTTCTTGCTTGAACAATCAGCTTGCCGATCATCGAATCATAGTACGGAGGAACAAAATAGTCCTGATAAATCGCCGTATCAAATCTTACAAATGCACCGCCCGGGGTGTGAAGTCTTGTAATTCTTCCGCAGCTCGGTCTGAATCCCTTTTCCGGATTTTCGGCATTGATTCGACATTCAATTACATTGCCGTGTGTGAAGATGCTGTCCTGAGTGCGGGAAAGCTTTGCACCTGCGGCAATTCTTATCTGCCACTGAACAATATCAAGACCTGTTACCATTTCCGTAACGCCGTGTTCAACCTGCAGACGGGTGTTCATTTCCATAAAGTAGAAGTTGTTGTCCATATCAAGCAAAAATTCAACTGTGCCTGCATTGACATAGTTGACTGCCTTTGCCGCCTTAACAGCCGCAATCATCATCTCTTTACGGGTTTTCTCGTCAAGAGCGGGGCTTGGACTTTCTTCAATCATCTTTTGGTTCTTTCTCTGAACAGAGCATTCACGCTCACCCAGACAAACGATATTGCCGTATTTGTCGCACAAGAGCTGCATTTCAATGTGTTTTACAGGGTGAATGAATTTTTCTATGTAGCAGGCACCGTCACCGAATGCTGACTGCGCCTCGCTTGAAGCTGACAAAAATGCCTCTTCAAACTGCTCAATTGAATCAACACGGCGAATACCCTTTCCGCCGCCGCCCGAACGAGCCTTGATGAGAAGCGGAAAACCGATTTTTTCAGCTTCCTCTTTTGCCTGTTCAACGCTTTCAACAATATCGCAGCCGGGGGTTACGGGAACACCTGCGGCACGCATAGTCTTTCTTGCGTTGTCCTTGTCGCCCAAAAGCTTTATCATTTCGGATGAAGGACCGATAAAGTTGATGTTGCACTGTTCACAGAGCGAAACAAACTTGGCATTTTCGGACAAGAGTCCGTAGCCGGGATGAATAGCCTGAGCACCGCTTTCAACGGCAACGGTGAGAATTGCAGGCATATTGAGGTAGCTGTCGGCAACACGGTTACCGCCTACGCAGTAACTTTCATCGGCAAGCTGAACATGCAGGGAGTCCTTGTCTGCCTCAGAGTAAATTGCTACTGTGCTGATGCCCATTTCACGGCAGGCACGGATAATTCTTACTGCAATTTCGCCTCGGTTGGCAATCAGAATTTTTGAGAACATTTTTTCACTTCCAGTTATTTATCGCATTACGGCTGTCTGCACCCAAAACGGCACAGACAGCCTTTAAAATCACTTATTTTCAACAAGTGCAAACGAAAGCTCGGCACTTACACAGAGCTTGCCGTCAACATAACCCTTTGCGTCAATAAAGTAGAATGCACCTCTGCTCTTTGTGAGTGTGCAGACACTTTCAAGAGTGTCGCCCGGTTTCACGGGATTTCTGAACTTAACATTGTTCATCTTTGTAAAGTAAGGTGTGCAGTTCTTAACCTTGTCTGCAAGAAGGCAACAGCTTGCCTGTCCCATCATTTCGCAGAGAATAACACCCGGAACAACGGGGTTACCGGGGAAATGTCCCTGTAAAAAGAACTCGTCACCTTTGATTGTATATCTGCCCTTTGCCGTGTTTTCGTCAACGCTTTCAGCCTCTTCAACGAGAAGCATATTGTCACGATGCGGCAAAATCTTTTTAATTTCTTCCTGATTCATACTGTCCTCCGATTATTTAACCTTGAATAACGGCTGACCGTATTCAACAAGATCTCCATCCTTAACAAGAACTTCAACGATTTCATAGTCGTCCTCAGCCTGAATTTCGTTCATGCACTTCATAGCCTCGATAATGCAAACGGTTGAGCCCTTGCTTACTTTCTTTCCGACAGGAGCAAAAGGAGCCTTGCCCGGTGCCGATGCGGCATAGAATACGCCGACAATCGGAGCGTTTACAGTCTTGGCGTCTTCCTCGGGAGCGGCAGACTGAGCCGCAGGAGCCTGTGGCTGAACAGGCGCAGGAGCAGGAACATCTGTTGCAGTCGGCTGATATGCACCGATTGGAGATGCATTAAAAATCTGCTGTGCCGGATGTTCTTTTTCAAGATGAATCTTTGTACCGTCCTCTTTTTCAATTTCAAGAACGCTCAAAGAAGAATTTTCAAGAAGGGAAATATATTCCTTGATTTCTTCAATTTTATTCATAGTAATTCCCTCGCTTAATATTTTTTAAATACAAGACAAGCGTCATGTCCGCCAAAGCCGAGGTTGGTTGAAGCGGCAACATTTACATCACGCTTAACTGCTTTGTTAGGTGTATAGTTAAGGTCAAGACCTTCATCGGGTTCGTCAAGGTTGATTGTCGGCGGAATAACACCGTCATTGAGAGCCATAACAGAAGCGATAGCCTCAATTGCGCCTGTTGCACCGAGAAGATGACCTGTCATTGATTTTGTTGAGCTGATATTTGCATCATAAGCCTTTTCACCGAGAGCAGTTTTAATAGCCATTGTTTCGGTAAGGTCGTTAAGATGTGTGCTTGTGCCGTGAGCATTGATGTAAAGCTGTGCGTCATCGGCAACATTTGCCTCCTCAAAAGCAATCTTAATTGCTCTTGCAAGACCTGCACCGTTAGGATCGGGAGCTGTAACATGATGTGCGTCACAAGTATTGCCGTAGCCTGAAAGCTCTGCATAAATCTTAGCACCTCTTGCAACTGCGTGCTCATACTCTTCAAGAACGAGCATACCTGCGCCCTCGCCCATGATGAAACCGTCACGATTCTTGTCAAACGGACGGGATGCGTGCTTTGGATCATCGTTTGTTGAAAGAGCTTTCATATTCTGGAAACCTGCAATTGTGAGAGGAGCAACAACTGCCTCTGCACCGCCTGCGATGATAGCGTCAGCGTAGCCGTCCTTAATGCAGTGGAAAGCCTCACCGATTGAGTTTGTACCTGTTGCACAGGCACTCATAACCGAAAGAGACACACCTTTTGCGTTAAAACGGATTGCAACATTGCCTGTTGCGATATTACCGATCATCATCGGAATGAAGAAAGGAGAAACCTTTCTCGGGCCTCCGTTTTCCATGCCCACTGTATTCTTAACAAAGGTCTGCAAACCGCCGATACCTGCGCCGATATAAACACCGAAACGGTTCTCGTCAATCTTGCCTATGATACCGCTGTCGTCAACTGCCTGCTGTGCCGCTGCGATTGCGTACTGTGTATATGGGTCAAGCTTTCTTACTTCTTTTTTCTCAATATACTGTGTGGGATCAAAATCCTTGACTGTACCTGCGATGTGAACCTTGAGGTCACTTGTATCGAAAGCTGTGATTGTTTCGATACCGCAAACGCCGTCAACCATGTTTTTCCACATTGTAGGCACATCGTTACCGATCGGTGAAATTGCGCCCATACCTGTTACAACTACTCTTCTGCTCATTATATCCTCCAAATCAATTACATTGCAAGTCCGCCGTCAACTCTGATAACCTCGCCTGTTACATAAGCGGCATCGTCAGAGCAGAGGAAAGCTACTACATCTGCAACATCATCGGGAGTACCGATACGCTTTGCAGGAATCTGTGCTTTCATTGCGTCCTTTACCTTATCGGGAAGTACACTTGTCATATCTGTTGCAATGTAACCCGGAGCAACTGCATTAGCCGTAACGCCTCTGCCTGCAAGTTCCTTTGCAACCGACTTTGTAAGACCGATAATACCGGCCTTTGATGCAGAATAGTTAGCCTGACCTGCGTTGCCGGTAAGACCGACAATTGACGCTGTGCTGCAAATTCTGCCGTAACGCTTTTTCATAAAGTGCTTGTATGTATGCTTAATCATGTTGAATGTACCCTTGAGGTTTACATTGATTACAGCATCAAAATCTTTTTCGTCCATATTTAAAACGAGCTTATCTCTCGTGATGCCTGCGTTGTTTACAAGAATTTCGATACTGCCGAATTCCTCGATAACCTTATCGACAACCTTCTTTGACTCTTCAAAATTTGAAACATCACAGAAATACTGCTCAACCTTTGTACCGTACTGTGAAAGCTCTTCCTTAGCCTTAATGCCCTCGTTTTCGTCACCTACATAGAGAATTGCAATGTTAGCACCCTCTTTTGCAAGCTTTGTTGCGATTGCAAGACCGATACCTCTTGAGCCGCCTGTTACTACGGCTGTTTTATTTTCAAATCTCATTATATTATACCTCCGAACAGTATCAAAGTTCAAGTGCGTCAATATCAGCCGCAGTTTCAACCTTGAATGCCTTTACATCTCCGTTGATTCTCTTTACAAGGCCTGTGAGAGTTTTGCCCACACCAACCTCAATAAAGGTATCAACGCCGTCATTAATCATATTTTCAACAATAGTCTGCCATTTTACGGGATTCTCAACCTGTGCTTTGACAAGCGTTTTGAAATCGCCCGAATACGGCTGAGCCGTGTAATCGGAATAAATCTGAACCTTTGGCTGAGCAAAGTCAACATCTTCCATATACTTTCCGAGTCCCTCTGCGGCATCAGCCATAAAGGGAGAATGGAACGCACCGCTTACTGCAAGAAGTTTTGCCCTTCCGCCCTCTGCTTTAACTGCCTCGCAGAAAGCGTCGGCATTTTCACTTGTTGTTGCAACAACAGTCTGAGCCGGTGAGTTGTAGTTTACGGGATATGTTTTGTCAAACCTTGAGCAGATTTCTTCAACCTTTTCGGGAGTAAGCTTTAATACGGCAGCCATTGCACCCGGATTTTCCGTTGCGGCTTTGTCCATAAGCTCGCCTCTTTTGCAAACGAGTCTGAAAGCCTCTTCATCGGAAAGGATTCCCGAACAAGCAAGAGCCGCAATTTCGCCGAGTGAAAAGCCTGCAACGCAATCGGGAGTGATACCCTTTTCAACAAGAGCTCTTGCGGCCGCAAGGTCAGCGGTAAAAATACACGGCTGTGTATTTACTGTCTTTGAAAGCTCCTCCATTGTACCCTCAAAGCACTGCTTTGAAGTGTTTTCTCTTATAGAATCAGCCATTTCGTAAACAGCCTTTGCGGCAGGCGAATTATCGTAAAGATCCTTGCCCATACCGCTGTACTGTGCGCCCTGACCTGAAAAAATAAATGCTATTTTACCCATTTTGTTGCTCCGTTCAATACTTCTTCTGCCTGTGAGAACATCTCTTCAATCATTTCTCTTGCCGGCTGTTCCTTTTTAACCATACTTGCAACCTGTCCTGCAAGAACGGTACCCTGAGAAACATCGCCCTCTCTCACGGCTCTTCTGAGTCTGCCGAGTCCCATATTTTCAAGCTCCTCATCGGAAACATTAGCCGAATCGTACTCAGCCTTTGTATATTCACGGGTAAACGAGTTACGGATTGAACGAACAGGATGACCGAGTCTTTTACCTGTTACAACCGTGTCAATATCTCTTGCTTTGAGAATTTTGTTCTTATATTCCTGAGAGATAGTACATTCCTTTGCAACGAGAAATCTTGTGCCGACCTGAACGCCCTGAGCACCGAGCATAAATGCTGCGGCAATCTGTCTGCCGTCTGCAATACCGCCTGCGGCAATTACAGGTATATTTACTGCATCAACAACCTGAGGAACAAGAGCCATTGTTGTGAGATCACCGACATGACCGCCTGACTCGCCGCCCTCTGCGATAACGGCAAAAGCACCGTCTTTTTCCATTTTCCTTGCAAGCGCAACGCTCGGAACAACAGGAATAACCTTGATGCCTGCCTCAAGCCACTTTGCCATGTACTTGCCGGGGTTGCCTGCACCTGTTGTGATGACCTTGATGCCCTCTTCAACTACAACATCGCTTACTTCCTCTGCAAACGGACTCATAAGCATGATGTTTACGCCGAAAATTTTATCGGTCATTGTTTTGCACTTTCTGATTTCCTCACGGAGCTGTTCGCCGTTGGAATTCATAGCTGCAATAATGCCGAGACCGCCTGCGTTTGAAACACCTGCGGCAAGCGATGCATCAGCCACCCAAGCCATACCTCCCTGAAAAATAGGGAACTCAAGACCGAGCGACTGGTCAATGACAGTAGAAATCATATGTAATATCTCCTTTTCTGCATTTTTACTTGATTTTCAGAAACAGAAAATTTGCAAGATTTCATTATTTTGAAAAATTTACGGCAAATTCTGCACCTGATTCCATACTTTATGGCATATCAGTCTGATTTTACTCCAAAAGCACAGAAAAGTCAATATAAAAGCACAGAAAAGTCAATATATATGAAGAATTATCTTACCATTAAGCCTTTAACTGCAATAGTCCTCAAGAGCCCTCATAAGGTTTTCTTTTCCCTTTATTTCAATTCCTTTTTCAAGGTAAAGTGCGTCGCCTTTCGGAAGATTTGATACTCTGCAGTCGGTTGTCAGATACGCTTTGTCCTCGCCTTTTTTGTACACTACAATGTACCCTTTTTCGGCTTTTATGATGTAGTAGCCTTCCGTTGTACCGTTATTCTGCGACGCTGAATAATTGCCTGTTGCAGAGGTGTTTTCCGCAGAATTTACGGGAGCAAAAAGCGAGCTTATCATCATACACGCAATCAGAATCACACCTGTTAATCCAACTATTTTTTTCATATTACAGCACTCTTTCCGTCAGTTTTTACTTTTATTTTTTCCCGAACCAACGGTTATATTCATCATTTTTATAAAATTCCAACCAAAAGGCCGCCTTAATTCTGCATATTTTTTAAGAGAAATTTGCATTAATATATTTATTTTTTTCTTTTCAGGTGATATAATAATCAAATGAGTATTTCTGCTTGTAATTTTGAACATATATGTTATTATATAATTTATGTATTACAGCCGGCGCACTGCGTTTGTGCAAATCACTCAGACAAATTACAAACCGACGGTTGTTCATTTAACCGTAAATTGTGAATTGATAAAGGAGATAATATGCGAAACAAGCGTGAAACTGACATCAGTCAGTATAAGAAGGATATTCAGCAAAATGAATTATCCGAAAAAGCTGACGGAGGTGTAAAAAGATTTTTCAGGGGTTTTGGCAAGTTCCTGATTACCGTTTGTTCGGTATGCCTGGTTGCTCTGCTTATTACGGGCATTTCACTTGCTGTCTACATTTTCACCATTGCGTCCGAGCCTACGGGCATCGACCTCAAGGCAAAGTCTATGAACCAGACAAGCCGAATATATATTCAGAATGAGGATACAAAGGAATTTAAGGAGTATCAGAAACTATACGATACCGAGAACAGAATCTGGGTTGACAATCAGGATATTCCTCAGGCAATGAAAGATGCGGTAGTCGCAATTGAGGACAAGCGTTTCTTTGACCACAACGGTGTTGACTGGGGCAGAACACTTTCCGCCGTTGCAAATCTTGCAACCGGTTCGGACTCATACGGCGGTTCAACAATCACCCAACAGCTCATTAAGAACATTACAGATGACAACGAGGTTTCAATTACAAGAAAGCTTCGTGAAATCACAAAGGCACTAAAGCTTGAACAGGAATACACAAAGGATCAGATTCTTGAAGCCTATCTCAATGTTGTAAACTTCGGCAATAACTGTCAGGGCGTTGAATCTGCGGCTCAGCTTTACTTTGGCAAGAGCATAAAGGACTGTTCAATTGCGGAATGTGCGGCAATTGCGGGAATTACACAAAACCCGTCAAGATGGAATCCGCTTGTTTTCCCCGAAAACAACAAGGAGCGCCGTGAAATCGTTCTCAATGAAATGTATGATCAGAAAAAAATTACCAAAGACGAATTTGATGCGGCCATGAAAGAAAGTGCCACAATGAAATTTGTCGGCTGGCAGGCGTCCGATGACGATGACGACGATGACGAGGCTGATGTTCAGAACTGGTATATTGATCAGCTCTTTCGTGATCTTCAAAAGGACATTGCGGAATATTACAACATAAGCGAAACTGCGGCATCTTCAAAGCTTTACACAGAGGGACTTAAAATCTACTGTGCTATGGATGAAAATGCTCAAACCTACCTTGAAAATGCGGCACTCAATATTGATAAATCAAATGATTCCGACCTTCAGATTGCGTCAACAATTATGGGATATGACGGCAGAGTAATTGCAACAGTCGGTTCTTCAACAAAGAAAGAAGGCGCTCTCGGCTGGGACAGATCCTACCACTCCGTACTTCAGCCGGGTTCTTCAATCAAGCCTGTTGTTGTTTACCCTTATGCAATCGAATCAAAGAAGCTTTATTTCTCATCAATGGTTCTTGATGAACCGCTTGACAACTATCGTACAAATGAAAGCGGTCAGCTTGTTTCGGGTCCTAACAACGCATACGGCTACTACAACGGCAATATGAGTCTTCCCGATGCAATC
>OBDA01000296.1_pt1 | contig 9761 bp, 9 predicted proteins | sample 1503151 | NCBI WGS metagenome assembly OBDA01 (sample SAMN01760947, study PRJEB22395) | human gut metagenome
CATGTAACCGCCGCTGGCAGCGACTTTGTCTACCGTAACAGTTAAAGGAATGTTTTTATCGCGCAGACGCTGCAGTTGCGAAGCCGCCAGCCCGTAACCATGCACCATGCCACCAGGGCTTTCCAGACGGAGCACAACCTGATCCTGCGGTTTGAATGCTGCGAGTACAGCCGTTATCTCTTCACGTAGCGAGTTCACTTCATGGGCGTCCATGCTGCCTTTAAAATCCAGCACCCAGACGCGGGGTTTACTGTCAGTTGCCACCTCGCCCAGTTTGGCTTTCGCTTTTGCTGCTTTCGCTTCTTGCTTATGCTTTTTCTTCTGCGCTTTGTGCCACTGTTTTTGCTGATGTGAGTCCATCAGCGCCGCGGCCAGTTCTTCTTTCATCTCCTTATACTGTTCGCTGAGATTGTTGACCCGTAACTCGCCACGCTGGCGTTTATTACGTTGAGCAACATTGACAATAATGGCGGCAATCGCCGCAATCGCTAGCACAACGGTAACGATTTTCGCCAAAAACAAACCATATTCAGACAACAATTCCACGAGTCCCCACCTTGGTTAAACAACGCTTTGGCTCACAGTTTACAACAGGCATGTTAAGCCGTCTCGCAGAGATGTTATTGCAGCGAAAGTATGACAAAGTATCCATTTTGCGGTGTTATCGCCCCAGGCTGATTGAAATGCCCTTCTGTTTCAGGCATAAAGCCCCAAAGTCATAAAGTACACTGGCAGCGCGACAGACAACGTCGTTGAGGAGTAGCCATGCATTACCAGCCAAAACAAGATTTACTCAATGATCGCATTATCCTGGTGACGGGAGCCAGCGATGGTATTGGTCGTGAAGCCGCGATGACGTATGCACGCTATGGTGCGACAGTGATTCTGTTGGGCCGTAATGAAGAAAAATTACGTCAGGTAGCCAGCCACATAAACGAAGAAACTGGGCGTCAGCCACAGTGGTTTATTCTCGATTTGCTGACCTGCACGTCCGAAGATTGCCAACAACTGGCACAGCGCATTGCCGTTAATTATCCGCGTCTGGATGGTGTTTTGCATAATGCCGGATTGCTCGGCGATGTTTGTCCAATGAGCGAACAAAATCCACAGGTCTGGCAGGACGTCATACAGGTCAACGTTAATGCCACCTTTATGCTCACCCAGGCACTGCTTCCTTTATTACTCAAATCGGACGCCGGTTCACTGGTCTTTACTTCATCAAGCGTTGGACGTCAGGGACGAGCCAACTGGGGCGCATATGCAGCGTCGAAATTTGCCACCGAAGGGATGATGCAGGTACTGGCCGATGAATATCAGCAGCGCCTGCGCGTCAACTGCATTAACCCAGGCGGTACGCGCACCGCAATGCGTGCCAGCGCCTTCCCGACCGAAGATCCACAGAAACTTAAAACACCCGCTGATATCATGCCGCTCTACCTCTGGCTGATGGGCGATGACAGCCGCCGTAAAACCGGCATGACCTTTGACGCCCAACCGGGCCGTAAACCAGGAATTTCCCAATGAGTGATGAACGCTACCAACAGCGTCAGCAGCGAGTGAAAGAAAAAGTCGATGCTCGTGTGGCCCAGGCCCAGGATGAACGCGGTATTATCATCGTCTTTACCGGCAATGGAAAAGGCAAAACCACCGCGGCATTTGGTACGGCAACACGCGCAGTTGGTCACGGAAAAAAAGTGGGCGTCGTGCAGTTTATTAAAGGCACCTGGCCTAATGGCGAACGCAATCTGCTGGAGCCACATGGCGTTGAGTTTCAGGTGATGGCAACGGGCTTTACCTGGGATACACAAAACCGCGAGTCTGATACCGCCGCCTGCCGCGAAGTCTGGCAACATGCAAAGCGGATGCTTGCTGATTCCTCACTGGATATGGTTTTGCTTGATGAACTGACGTATATGGTGGCGTATGACTATTTGCCACTGGAAGAAGTGGTGCAGGCGTTAAATGAACGTCCACATCAACAGACGGTGATTATCACGGGTCGTGGTTGTCATCGGGATATTCTTGAACTGGCGGATACGGTAAGTGAGTTACGCCCCGTGAAACATGCGTTTGATGCCGGTGTAAAAGCGCAGATAGGGATTGACTACTAAGTGAAAGCACCTCAAAAGATTGCCTCTTGAGGTGCTTTAATCATGATTATATTCAAGCGGCAATAGCGAAATTCAGAATGCGTGTAATCTCATTCAAATGTCTCTGATATGCTTCATGATTCTCAGCGTCAACATCTTCAATAAATAATATCAGTTCAGTAATTAACGCATTAGCATCGTCATAATTTATCCCGGCTAACTCTGGCGAAGTTTCAGTACCATAGTTAATCGTCAGGTTGTTCATAACTGTGAGGATATGGATAAAATATTTATGACAAACATTGCATGTGGTTTTATTACCCAAAGTATTATACAGCATATCAAGTAATGCCAGTATTCTACGATTTTGCACATCGTTCATAAAAAGCCTCCTATAACATTATTCCGCTGGCAATAAGTAATTTTGCCAGCCCCTCAGACGCCTTTAACCCACTAATGACCTGTGCGCGTAATATTTCATTTAATCTTTTTTGTTCAGCTGCCGTGCGTGTTTTATTAACGTATAAGCTTTTCAGATAATCACCCTTATCTATAAAGGCATTTAAAGCCTCAATCGCAGGCATGGCAGGTGCCGATGCCTGTAGTCTGGTTTCATTCACATTGATTACTGAACTTAGAAACTCCTTCCTGTTTTTCAGAGTGTTAAACTCTGTATTCTTAGAGTTTTTAGATGCTGTATTATAATAAAACATATTATCATGCACATTCGCAAAGGTATAATTTTCAATCTTATTGTTTTTTGTATAAATATCATTGCGCAAAACTGCCATGTTCTTTATAAGTCTTACCCAGTTTTCATCTACCGTTTTGCCTATTTTTCCAGAATTGACTTTAATTATATATAACTCATTGAAATAATTTACCAAATCTTTAACCGCTGCTGCAGATTGAGCTAAATCTTTGCTATGTGAAACACCAAGTAGTGTTTGTGCGTTGTTTGCGTGATCCAGAGCCTGTTTAAGTAATGCCACTTGATGACTTTCCGTAGTTGCCATATCCTCTGTCAGAAGTTCCACATAAGCGCTCATGCTATTAATGACTTCCATTGAAGCCAGTAATTTTTCTTTCTCGAAAGGGACTAATTGTACTTGTTTTGTATTTGGCCCTGAACGCTGGCATAATTTTCCGCCATTCCCATCACCGCCTATATCAATGGTATAATCAGGTCGCAATGCACAATCCGGATTAGTCGCATAAAAATTAACAAGGAAGTTTTCACGAGAAGCATAGTATTGTTTAAAGAAACTTGCATTCGCCGCAACCGCCTTGTTACCCGCAGTAATAACAGTTTCAGCTTGTTCATTCTTCAATGCTTCAGTTGCACAACCTGAAAGCATTAACAGCGATAGAAATATTCCACTATATCTAATCATAACCCACCTCTTGACGTTGAGTTTATCTCAGATAATTAAATAGTAATGTGGCTATTTCCTGGCGTTATTCATAAGCAAGTATGAAATTAAATTAAAATACTGCGACTATTTATCATGCTTCAAATGAAGAAAAGGCCCCGCAGGGCCTTTATTTTATACTTAACTTAAATTAACCGTTATTATTACGTCCGCCAGAACGACGACCGCCGCTCACCTGACTGTGACGTTTCACCGCACGACGAATCTGATTCGCCTTCATGCGACGACGGTCTTTTTCTACAGCGACTTTAGAGCTGGTTTCTGGCGGTAGCTCCACCAGTTCGCGCAGATAGTTAGTCTGGGCGAGGTCCAGCTCCGTCCAGCCACCGCGTGGCAGACCTTTTGGCAGTGGGATATCACCGTAACGAACACGAATCAGGCGGCTTACCTGCACACCAACCGCTTCCCAAAGACGACGAACTTCACGGTTACGGCCTTCGGTCAGAGTAACGTTGTACCACTGGTTGATCCCTTCGCCGCCGCTGAACTTGATGGTTTTAAAAGCTGCCGGACCATCTTCCAGTTGCACGCCACGACTCAAATCACGCAGTTTCGCGTCGTCAACCTGACCAAATACACGCACGGCGTATTCACGTTCAACTTCACGGCTTGGATGCATTAAACGGTTTGCCAGTTCACCGTCGGTGGTGAACAGCAGCAAACCACAGGTGTTAACGTCCAGACGACCTACGGCAATCCAGCGTGCGCCACGCAGCTTTGGCAGACGGTCAAACACTGTTGGACGCCCTTCCGGATCGTTACGGGTACACAACTCACCTTCCGGTTTGTAATAGGCCAGAACGCGACAAATTTGTTCAGCGGACTCACGTACCGAAATCAGGTGACCATCGATACGGATTTTCAATCCAGGGGTAACTTCAACGCGATCGCCGAGTTTAGCAATTTTGCCATCAACACTCACACGACCGGCTTCAATAATAGATTCGATTTCACGGCGAGAACCGTGGCCGGCACGCGCCAGCACTTTCTGTAGCTTTTCGCTCATAGAGCTTCCTTTTGGTGTCGCCTTCCCAGGCGTCTGATATGCTTTTGTGCAACAGTGAGTCAGAACTTACATCTGACTCACTGATAGTAAAGTCTGTTTGAACTCTTCAGGCCTTAAGTAAACGACTCGACGTTTTAACTGGCCTGGCTTTGAGGCGCAACATACTACACTATCTTTATGGTTAAAGCTTGTTTCGATTAACATCAGCTTATTACCAGCCGCCTCCGCCACCCGCACCGCCACCAGCGCCAGAACCACCACCGGAATAGCTCCGCCCCAACAAACTGGTATAGGCCCCGCAACTCAGGTGCATCTGTAATGAGAACAAAACGCCACTACGGGCAATTTCCGGGGCGCGAACAGCCGCTGTGAGTGATGGGGTGATACGTGCTGCCCATTCTCTGCCAAGGTTTGCCGAGACCGCCCAACCTAACAACGCGTAATCCAGTTTCCGTGTTTCCCCTTTCCGCCGCCGCCCACTGTGTGTTGCTGCCTCTTTACGCGCAAGATAGTTAACGATAGCTTCACCGTGGGCATAACGTTGCTGCCCAGTTTGGGTAAACTTTGGCAGAAAAATATATCCCATGCCAGTGAGATAACCGGTCAGGAAAACAGCGCTAAAATAACCCGCTGGCATATACCAGTAAAAGAATACATCTCCGACATTGATATAGAGAGAATAGAAGGCCACGCCTGAACAAATCAGTGGTAAAAACAAAGTGATGATTGCGCGATTAACGCAAGGCTTGTCATCATCGCGGGCAAACAAAAGCTCAAGGGAACAAAATAAAAAAGGAAGAAGCCAGCAGATCATAATAAACATATCGCCCACCAGACTCATTCCTGCCCAACCTACGGGACTCAGGTTACCGTAGAGAATGACCGCCAATATTGCCAGTCCACCCCATTGCAAAAACGCATCAGGTCGGTAAAACGAAGACTTTTTACGCGGCAGATAAAATTTCTGCATCCGTAAAAATGCTCTGCGTAAGGCTCTGTTACGCCTGCCCTTAAGAACGACCTTATCGCCTTTACAAAATAACGTTTCCAGTAATAACTGCTCTGCGGGCAGTAATACCGCATTATTTCTGGTCGCGCCTTCATTAACACAAATCAGGATTTGCTGGTTCCTGTCATACTGATCTTCCAGATGAATTTTTCCTTTCACAATCAGATTTACGATATCGGCACAAAACCCTTTATCGTCGTAAACCAGCTTCGCATCGAGACGTAACATGCCGGGCGTGTAATCTGGCGGAATGACATCGGTTTCAATCACATCTACCGGCGTAAATTGCGGCCTGCGTTTCCAGAGATATAACCATCCACAAACCAGGAGCAGACACGGAAACCAAATTAACAACGATGACGTAGAAGGTAAAAGAAGATGGCTGAAAATATTCGTCGTTTGTGGAGCCGGGGCATTGCTAAGTAAAGCGTGAGGCCAGCGGTAGAGGACCGTGAAATCTTCACGATAAAACGGATCGCGGGATTCAATTCTTCCGTCCTCAAGGATACGGCCATTTCGATATGTGTCGCCCTCTTCTCCAGTAAAGAGATCGATTTCGCTAAATGGATTACCCGCGATATCAGGGAACTTGAGTGAAAATCGGGTCTTATAGATTTCAAACGGCCAGTGGTTACCAGTCACGTTCCAGATTAACAGATCTGAATCTCCCTCACGCAGGAAAGCATTTTTAACCTGATAATGAATTTGATAATGATAGTCGCCTTGAGGCAAGAAACGTTGTTTATCGCCCACGACAATATTCATTAACCCGATATGCCAGTCAAGATGCCAGGGTTCAGGAATACCATCACGAGTGACGCCAACAATATGATAGTTCAGCAGTGCAGCGTCCCCATCAGGCTGCATCCAGAGTCGTGGTAAATCACGATAAAATCCGTGCTTAATCTGCTGATTTCGCGCCTGAAAATGAATATTTTCTTTGATGTCGAGCACCCCATCCGGTTGCAGAGTGGCTTCAACATCAAAGAGCGAGATCCCTTCTTCATAAGAAGGGATCTCCGTGTTTTCTGCATAACTTAGAGATGATACAAACAGCCCTGCTATCAACAGCAAAATGCAGCGAAACTTCCCTGCCATAGTCTTCCATCCGTGGAACGCAATTTGTTATAAGAAAGGCTTCACATCACCTACGCCTTCACGCACCACGACCGGCGTATCATCGGTAAGATCAATAACCGTTGTCGGTTTCTGCCCGAGATAGCCGCCGTGAATAATCAAATCTACCTGTTTTTCCAGACGGTCTTTAATTTCTTCGGGATCGGATTCGGTAAATTCGCTGCCTGGCAGCATTAGCGAAGTGGAAAGCATCGGTTCGCCCAGTGCTTCAAGCAACGCCTGCGCAATCGGGTTAGAAGGCACACGCATACCGATTGTTTTGCGTTTTTCCTGCAACAGACGGCGTGGCACTTCCTTCGTCCCCTTCAGGATGAAGGTATAGTTGCCCGGCGTGTTATTTTTCATTAAACGAAACGCAACGTTATCGACAAATGAATAGGTCGAGAGTTCAGAAAGATCGCGACACATCAGGGTAAAGTTGTGACCGTCCGGCAGCTGGCGAATACGACAAATACGCTCCATCGCGTTTTTATCTTCAATTTTACAGCCGAGCGCATAGCCGGAATCAGTTGGATAAACAATCACCCCGCCTTTACGCACGATCTCCACCGCCTGGTTGATCAGACGTTGCTGTGGGTTATCAGGATGAATATAAAAAAACTGGCTCATAATTCCCTCTCTGTGGTGTTCTGCGGCTGTTCCCATAGCTGCCAGACGCCTTCAACGCCTGCGGGCAGCCAGAGTTTACGACCCAGTTCGATCCACGGGCATGGCTGATGAAAATCAGATCCTTGTGATGCCCATAAATGATGCTGACGCGCAAGGGCCGCCAGCTGGGTACGTTCATTGGGCGATTGCTGGCACTGCGCGACTTCCATCGCGTCACCGTGGTGTTCGGCAAAATGCGCAACCAATCTTTTCAGCCATTTAGCACTAAGATTGTACCGCCCAGGATGAGCTAGCACCGCCTTACCGCCAGAATGATGAATGACATCAATAGCTTGTTCTATTGTACACCACTGTGGCGGAACGTATCCGGTTTTCCCGCGCGCCAGATACTTTTTAAAGACATCCGCCATTGAACTGGCTTTGCCGCACTCAACAAGGAAACGCGCAAAATGACCGCGCGTCACTGCGCCGCCCTGCGCCAGTCGTTGTGCGCCTTCCAGCGCCCCAGGTATTTGCGCTTTTTCAAGTCTTTCGGCAATCAGCTGCGCCCGCTGATTGCGCCGTTCTGTCTGCTGCGCGAGGAACTCACACATTAGCGGATGAGTAATATCAATATTCAGCCCGACAATATGAATTTCATGATTTTCCCAGACCGTGGAAATTTCCACGCCGGGAATAAGATTCAGCGCCAGTCCCGAACGTGAAATTTCCTCTCTTGCTGGCGCGATTGCAGCTGTGGTGTCATGGTCGGTGATCGCCAGGGTGCCGACGCGCATCTCGACTGCACGGTGCACCAATGCTTCTGGCGTCAGGCAGCCATCGGAAGCTGTGGTATGGCTGTGCAGGTCGTAAATCACTGCGTAATTCGTGTCGCTCAAGGCGCACTCCCGTTCTGGATAATGTTTTTTGCGCCGACATCATAACGGTTCTGGCAAATATTCTGAAATGAGCTGTTGACAATTAATCATCGAACTAGTTAACTAGTACGCAAGTTCACGTAAAAAGGGTATCGACAATGAAAGCAATTTTCGTACTGAAAGGTTGGTGGCGCACTTCCTGAAACGGGCAGTGTATTCACCATGCGTAAAGCAATCAGATACCCAGCCCGCCTAATGAGCGGGCTTTTTTTTGAACAAAATTAGAGAATAACAATGCAAACACAAAAACCGACTCTCGAACTGCTAACCTGCGAAGGCGCTTATCGCGACAATCCCACCGCGCTTTTTCACCAGTTGTGTGGGGATCGTCCGGCAACGCTGCTGCTGGAATCCGCAGATATCGACAGCAAAGATGATTTAAAAAGCCTGCTGCTGGTAGACAGTGCGCTGCGCATTACAGCTTTAGGTGACACTGTCACAATCCAGGCACTTTCCGGCAACGGCGAAGCCCTGCTGACACTACTGGATAACGCCCTGCCTGCGGGTGTGGAAAATGAACAATTACCAAACTGCCGTGTGCTGCGCTTCCCCCCTGTCAGTCCACTGCTGGATGAAGACGCTCGCTTATGCTCCCTTTCGGTTTTTGACGCTTTCCGTTTATTGCAGAATCTGTTGAATGTACCGAAGGAAGAACGAGAAGCAATGTTCTTCGGCGGCCTGTTCTCTTATGACCTTGTGGCGGGATTTGAAGATTTACCGCAACTGTCAGCGGAAAATAACTGCCCTGATTTCTGTTTTTATCTCGCTGAAACTCTGATGGTGATTGACCATCAGAAAAAAAGCACCCGTATTCAGGCCAGCCTGTTTGCTCCGAATGAAGAAGAAAAACAACGTCTCACTGCTCGCCTGAACGAACTACGTCAGCAACTGACCGAAGCCGCGCCGCCGCTGCCGGTGGTTTCCGTGCCGCATATGCGTTGTGAATGTAATCAGAGCGATGAAGAGTTCGGTGGCGTAGTGCGTTTGTTGCAAAAAGCGATTCGCGCTGGAGAAATTTTCCAGGTGGTGCCATCTCGCCGTTTCTCTCTGCCCTGCCCGTCACCGCTGTCGGCCTATTACGTGCTGAAAAAGAGTAATCCCAGCCCGTACATGTTTTTTATGCAGGATAATGATTTCACCCTGTTTGGCGCGTCGCCGGAAAGTTCGCTCAAGTATGACGCCACCAGCCGCCAGATTGAGATCTACCCGATTGCCGGAACACGTCCACGCGGTCGTCGTGCCGATGGCTCGCTGGACAGAGACCTCGCCAGCCGCATCGAACTGGAAATGCGTACCGATCATAAAGAGCTTTCTGAACATCTGATGCTGGTGGATCTTGCCCGTAATGATCTGGCACGCATTTGCACCCCCGGCAGCCGCTACGTCGCCGACCTCACCAAAGTTGACCGTTACTCTTACGTGATGCACCTGGTCTCCCGCGTGGTCGGTGAACTGCGCCACGATCTCGACGCCCTGCACGCTTACCGCGCCTGTATGAATATGGGAACGTTAAGTGGTGCGCCGAAAGTACGCGCTATGCAGTTAATTGCCGAGGCGGCA
>OBDA01000309.1_pt1 | contig 9464 bp, 9 predicted proteins | sample 1503151 | NCBI WGS metagenome assembly OBDA01 (sample SAMN01760947, study PRJEB22395) | human gut metagenome
TTTATCATAAAACTGTATACTATGTCTTTGCACTGTTGTATACTATGTTACTACATTGCACATATTATCCGCTCGCAAGTAAAGACACAAACATTGTGACATTTATAAAATTTGTTTTGGCACATAATTTGTGTTATTACCTATCGGTGTCCGATGAACGCCCGTACTGCAATCAAAACTCAACAACCTCTTTTTCTTCAATTTTGTCTGTCGGTTCGGTTTTTTCTTCGGAATATTTATCCTTGAAACCGTCAATTACTTCGCATATGATTTTTGTTGATGTCATAAACATTACTCTGACTTTGAATTTTTTCTTGACATACTTATTGACTGCGCCGGCGCCCATTGTGCCGTTGGCTTTGGTGTACGGCGAATTTGCGATATAGCCGACCGTGCCGATGTTTTTCATCGTGACCTTAATTGCCTCGCTGTCATACGGGTTGTTGTGTTCCTTTTTGCATGTCAGCTTTTTGCCGATGCTGAACGGATTGAAACCGTAGTAATATTTCATTCCCGTGATTGTAACATAAACCTTTTTCATAATAAATTCCCCCTTTGATTTTGTGGATTATCGTCTGCGGCGATTTCTGCGGTGGGTGGGTTTCTTTTTTATCCCCATAATCGTCTTTACAGAACCCGATACAGCGTATGCCGTGAAGATGTAGACACAGAAATTCAGCATTGTTATTCCTCCTCGTTTTCATTTGCCTTCCTTACTGTATCTATATTTTATCAAAAGAGGTGTCCGATAAAACGGACTTTGGTAATGACCGCAAGCGGTCATTACAGTGAAATCGTCCTGTCGGACGGTGAAATTGCCCTATTGGGCAGTTGCGGTCGTGAAGACAGTCTGCAAAATGATAAACAAAAGTTCCCGATTAATTTGATTCGCTATGCGAATCAATCTGTAGGATACAAAACAAAAATGCATCAGATGCCCGGTAAGGCTCTGATGCATTTTGTTTATCTGACTGTCTTCTCAAATTACGGGCGGTGGTACACCGCCGTCCTTAATTTTCCATTTTCAATTTTCAACTTTCAATTTCCCATACGCTCGGGCGATTTTATTCTCGCATTTATAAAACTGTCTTCACGAACCGGGAACGGCGACTCGCCGTTATTTAAGTGTTTTCATACATTGCTTGAATGTTTCGATTACATACCATGCTTCATCGTCTGTGAGAGTTGAGTTCATCGGGAGGGTGAGCTGGTTTTTGTGCATATTATACGCATTCGGATAATCGGTAATCTTGAAACCACGCTTGCTGTATGCCGAAAGCAACGGCAACGGCTTGAAGTGGACATTGCACATTACGCCGTGGTCAGCCATCATATTATAGAACTTGTTACGGTATTCTGCGTCTTTGCCGATAAATCTTACAAAGTAAAGGTGACCGCTGCTGCGGTGGTTTTCATCGCAGTGATTAAGCACCTGAACAGGCAAATCCTTAAATTCTTCGTTGTAAAGCTTTATAAGTTGATGTCTGCGCTCAAGCATTTGATCGTAGCGTTCAAGCTGAGCCACACCGATTGCGGCAAGTACATCGGTCATATTACACTTGTACTGAGTGTCAACAACATCATATTCCCATGATGCGACTTTGTTTTTTTGATATGCGTCCTTGGTCTGACCGTGAAGAGAGAGAAGCATATACTGCTTGTACATTTCTTCCTCGTCAATTCCGTCATGTGAACGGTGAACAGCCGCACCGCCCTCGGCAGTTGTCATATTCTTTACAGCGTGAAAGCTGAAGTTTGTGAAGTCGGCAATTTCACCGCACATTTTACCGTGCCATTGCGCACCGAATGCGTGAGCGCCGTCAGCCATAACAATAACTCTGCCGAACTTTTCCTGAAGTTCGTTGCGTGGATTGAAAACGCCTTTCTTCCTTTCAACAGCCTCAAAAATACGGTCATAATCGCACACAACACCTGCAAGGTCAACAGGAATGATAACTTTTGTATTGTGGTTGATTGCCGCCTCCATTTTATCGTAGTCCATTTCAAAGCTGCCGCTTTTGCAGTCAACCATAACAGGCTTTGCGCCCACATGGTAGATGATTGATGCGGTTGCCGTGTAGGTGTATGCCGGAACGATAACCTCATCTCCCGGACCGATGCCGAGAATACGCAGAGTAAGTTCGGCACAAGAGGTCTGCGATGAAAGACAGACAGCCTTTTCCGTGTGACATCTTTCTGCAATACGGCTTTCAAAAAGCTTTGTTTCGGGACCTGTTGTAATCCAGCCCGATTTCAGAACCTTTATAACTTCGTCAATTTCTGCCTGAGAAAGGTCAGGTGGCGAAAAGGGAATTTTTCTCATTTTAAATTTCTCCTCGGATACAGCTTGCGTTAAGCGTTGCAGCACACAAACTATAGACAAATCTGAAAATATTGCACTCTTTTAACCGAAACAAAAGTTGCAACCGATTGCAAGCAGTACAAAGGTGCGTCAGCTCATCGGAATTTCGGCAAAAGGTTAAATCTTTACTGAAATTCTAAGTTTTAATCGCCAAACGGGCAAATGACACCTATATTAAATTATACAACGCAAGTCATAAAAAGTAAAGTTCCAAAATACCCAAAATATACTCTGAAAATGCGGTTTTGTATGGTGTATGAGCCGTATTGCAGTTGATTTTCAGCTTTTTTCGCTTTCGGATGCTTTCTTTTGCAGATATTTCTTTTTTGTTGCAAGACCGCCTCTTATGTGCCTTTCGCTTTTATTTGTGTCAAGAATTTCCCTCACCTGTCGGTAAAGTGCAGGGTTAAGTACCTTTAGCCGTTGGCTGACATCCTTATGCACGGTGCTTTTGCTCACACCGAACTTTTTTGCCGTACTTCTCACGGTTGCCTTGCTTTCGATTATGTATTCGCCGAGCATTGCCGCTCTTTCTTCTACGATACCTTTCACATACAGCCCTCCTGTCTGTCCTCCTTAGGGGGACATCTGTAATAGATTGTATGTGCAGACAGCGGATTGTATGACGGTATAGTTAGTATGTTTTATTGCGTTTTATTGTGTTTTATCTGTGATTATACTAAATTTTTGTATAAACAGACAAATAAATGCTTATAATTTCGGTATTTATGCGGATTGAATTATCACGGTTATCAATGGTATAATTTAATCATAATAGTCAGAGAAAATCAAATTTTTTTGTGCATTTTGCTTCTTTGGCTTGAGAGGAGAAATACATATGAAAAATATTAAAAAAACAGCGGGTAAATTATTTGCAATGATTCTCACGGTATCGGTTGCAGTATCCTGTGCGGTGTCAACGGGCATTTTTACAGCTTCGGCATACACAGCGCCGAAAGAGGGCAAAATTTTTTATAACAAAACAATGTACGACAAATACGGTAAGGCTGAAGGTATGGTTCTTGACAGTCTTAAAAATTTTGACGAGGAAATTGATATCGATAGCCTGAATGTGCCGAGAAGCGATGCTGCGGAATTTTTTAAGGTGCTGACCTTGACTCATCCGGAGCTTTACTATGTGAATCAGGGATTTTCGTACTCCTACTATCCGTCAGAGGATAAGGTTACGTCAATCTATCCCGAGTACACAATCAGCAAGAGCGAGTATGCAACACAGAAAAAGTCGCTTGATAAAGAGGTTGAGAGAATTCTTTCGCTCGTGGACGAGAATATGACCGATTCCGAAAAGGCTCTTGTAATCCACGATGAGCTTGCCATTATGAGCGAGTACAGCACATCAGATTACAACAAGGCTGATATTTACAATTCGCTTGTTGAAAAAACTTCCGTATGTCAGGGCTATGCGCTTGCGTATTCCTACATGCTTTCACTTGTCGGAATAGACTCCGAACTTGTTGATTCAAACTCAATGAACCATATGTGGAACAAGGTTCATATCGGCAACGCTTGGTATAATGTTGATGTTACATGGGATGATCCTCTTAATGACCGACCGGGACACGCTCAGCATACATACTTTCTTTTAAGCGACAATGCCATTCAGAATCTTCCGTCAAAGCACTATGATTACACAATAAGCTACGGTGCAAATTCGACAAAATATGATAATTACGAAATCCATAATTTCGACACAAGACTTTGCGAGGTTAACGGTGAATTTTACGGCTTTGTCAACAACAATTCTTCTGCCAACAAGGGTGCATTGTTAAAATACAAGCTTGACAGCAATACATATGAGAAAAAGCTGGAATTGAACGAAAGATGGAGCGCAGGCGGTAATTCCTATTGGCTAAATACATTTATGAGCCTTGAAAAATACAACGATACTCTGTATTTTAATACCTCCGATGCTGTGTATTCATACGATGTTGAAACAGGCAGACAGGCAGTTGCCGCATCCGACATCAGCGGTGTGTCCGCATCATCAGGCAAGCTTTGCTACGGTATGGTTCTCAAGGGCGACGGAATGTATGCCGCCGTGTCGGATTCTCCGAACAACAAGGCAACTTTGCAGTATGTAAAAAGAGTTGACAAGGGCAACCTTGCAATCGGTATGACAAACTATGTTATGACTGCAAGCACCAATTCAGCCGAAAAGGCATATTACGGTGACGCAAACGGTGACGGCAAAATAAATATTGCTGATGCAACCGCAATTCAGAAAGCAATTGTGGGTATCGTCAATCAGAACGAGATAGAGCGTATAAACTCCGATGTAAACTTTGATTCCGATATTACCGTCATTGATGCAACCACAATTCAGATGTATATTGTAGGGCTTATATAACGGCAAGCCGTTGGCAAATTGAAAATGGAAAATTTAGGACTGCGGTGGTACACCGCAGTCCTTTCAAGAAGATAGTTAGATTAGGAAATTGCACCAATGCCCGATACGGCATTGATGCAATTTTTGCTTTGCATAGCATTGTGATTGTTCGCACAAATCTGTAGGCGTATAATATCCGCCCATACAAATTTGCAACAACTTCCACATATACAAAAACGGTCGGGCAACAATGTTTTGCATTTTTGCAAATTGTCTTCCCGACCATAATTTTCCATTTTCAATTTTCAATTTTCAATTTTATGCCCGAACCGTACACAGTTACTGTTCAATATCGCTATTGATTTACCCATGCAATTATGCTATAATTCTAAGGATATAGTGTATTAACGGAGGCTTTGGAATGCTGGATTCATATGTTGAAATTGACCTTGACAAAATTGGTGCAAATGCCCGTGCGATAACACAAAAATACAGCGACTACAAATATTTTATTGCCGTTCTCAAGGGTGACGGTTACGGCCACGGTATGGAAGTGGCAAATGAAATGTACAAAAACGGCATTAACTATTTTGCCGTGTCCTCTCTTGAGGAGGCTCAAAGCTTTCGTAAGGTCAACAAGGACGCTCCGCTTTTGTGCCTGCATCCGGTTCATCTTTCGAGAATTGAGGAGGCAAAGAGGCTTAATCTCACCATTGCCGTGAATGAGCTTGATTACCTCAAAAGGTTGCTTGATTTGAACATTGACTGCAATTTCAAGGTTCATCTCCAGATTGATACAGGATTTAACCGCCTTGGTTTCAAGGATAAGGACGAGGTTAAAACTGCCGTTGATATGATTAACGGTTCAAATTTTGTTCTTGAGGGAATTTATCAGCATTTTGCAACAGCCGGAATTTTTGATCCCCATTGGGACGAGCAGGTCAGAAACTTCAAGGAGCTTACATCGCTTATTGATTTGAAGAAAATCCCGATTGTCCATATGGGCAGTTCCGTTTCAATGCTCACCCACCCGAAACAGCCTTTTACAACAGGCGTGAGAATGGGCATTGCAATCTACGGCTACAATGTTGCCCCCGATTCTCTTTCAAATTCGCCAAAGGACAAACTTCGCAAAATGCGAAACAATTACTTCATTAAGAAGTACAACATCAGCGAAACATATTTTGATGTAAAGATAGATTTACAGCCGGCTATGAAGATGAAAACCCGTATTCTTCAGCTTAAAAAGGTGAACAAGGGTGAGTGGTTCGGCTACAATGCGTCATACACGGCAGATGAGGATATTATTCTTGCAATTCTTCCTGTCGGCTACAACAACGGCATCGGTCACGCAAATCACGGCAGACATGTTGTTATCAACGGCAAAAAATATCCTGTTGTCGGTGAGATGTGTATGAATATGACGGCTGTTAAGGTTGATTCATCGGTAAAAATTGATGACGAGGTAACACTCCTCGGTGACGGCATAACAGTTGGAATGTTCGGCAGAAGTTCGGGTATGGGCAATGCCGAGGCGCTTGTGAATATAGGCAAGAACAATCCGAGATTTTATGTAAAAGACGGTAAGGTTGTAAAGGAGAAGTAAGATGGCAGTTTCGGTACACAAATGGCTTTTGAATAAATTCAGAGATATTAACCACAGCAGAATGGATAAGCACATTGACATTATCGCTAAGAACAGCGGTAAGTCAAAGGCTTATATCAAGTTCGACATAATCCGCAACTTTCTCATCAGAGGCACAGGCTACACGGACTATTTCCGTTGCGATTTTATCAATCTTTCGGCTAAAGAGAAAAAAACCTTTGTAACTGCAAAAACTTTCTACAAAATTCTTGAATATCTCAACGATGAGGAATATATCGTTCTTCTTCGTGACAAGCTTGTTTTTGACGAGCTTTTCAAAAAGTATCTCAAAAGAGATTTCATCAACCTTCGCACAGGCAGTAAAGAAGATTTCAGGAAGTTCCTTGACGGCAGAGAAACCGTTTTTGCAAAAGATCCGACAGGCGAGGGCGGTCACGGCATTTCAAAAATCACCGTTGCCGATGTAAAGGACAGCAACAAGCTTTATGATGAACTCAAGGCAAACGGTCAGCTTCTTGTTGAGGAAGCAATCGTTCAGAGTGATGACCTCAACGAAATCAATCCGTGCGTTGTAAATTCATGGCGAGTTGTTACGCTCTATAAGGACGGCAAGGCACATATAATAAATAACGCTCTCCGTATCAATCAGGACGAGTCAAATGTTATCGGCTGTACAAATGACCTCTACCTCAGCCTTGATGCAGACGGCAGAATCGACAGTAATGTAATTGACGACTACGGCAATGTTTATGACAAACACCCGATGACAGGCAAAAAGTTCTCCGAGGTTAAGATTGCAGGCGTTCGAGAGGCTCTTGACATGGTTGTTGATGCAGCGGAAAAGATTCCGCAGGTGAGATATATCGGTTGGGATATCGCCTTTTCAAAGAACGGTCCCGTTATGGTTGAGGGCAACGAGTACCCTGGCTACGGACTTTTGCAGTTCTATAAACTAAAAGGCAAACGCACAGGCCACCTGAAAGAAATCGCCGATGTCCTCGGTGACGAGATGAATAACATTAAGCTTTGATTATTCGGCAAAAACTTTATAATAAAAACAAAAAACAGCACCGATATGACTTCGGTGCTGTTGGGCGTTGTGTGTATTGCTTTTTAATAATCTTCACACAGCCATTGTCGAATTTGAAGAAATCTGAATATCTCGCCATATTTTGTTCTCGCATCCTATATAGACAATTTTGAATGTATAAACTCTTGCCATAATATGTACCCCATTGTACTAATTGGTTCAAATCCAATTATTCACAAAATCCCGTAGCATCCATTCGGGGGCTGACTCAATAATATCATATAGTGCAGATTGAGCCTCCGGTTTTGTCATTTTTGAAATCCTATGATTTAGAATATCGCAGACAACCTCTCTGAAATCTTCGTCAAATTCATCATCTTCATCAAAATAATCATTGTCATAATCATCGTCAAACTCGGGTTCATCATAGCTTTTGAGACTTTTGTAATATTCCTCGGCTTTTTCGGGAAATGCAGAAAAATATATTGCAATTTTGTGTTTGCAGACCTTTCTGTTACCTTCCGCAAACGGACAATTACAAAATGATTTTTTTATATGAATAATATCAATGTGAACATCGTAAGGCTTTTTCGCAGATCCCGATACTTTGCCCTCATATTCATTTTTACTTGTCTGTTTAAAGGAAATCACATTCCCGCTTTTATAATAATCGTATCCACGCTCAATAGACGCATATCTCGCATTCTCAAGTAATCCCATTATGCCCTCCTCATTGTTAATTCAAAGTATCTTCCCCCTTGTTATAGAGAGCCTCGTTGATTTCTACAACGCTTTTGTTGTTATTCATATTTATGATTATAATGCTGTCACGCTTAATTTTTGGATAGAGAGGTGAGAGCCCTGCAATTTTAAGGACGCTGTTGGTTTCATTTACCGACAGACCCATTCCTATTGAAAGGCAAATTAGTTTATCCCTTTTCGGGGCAGTTTTCAATCCTGAAAAAATCTGATAGGCATAGCCGTCGCTGAGTTCGGCTTTACGAATGACCTCCGCTTTTGTAAGATTCCTTTCGTTCAAAAGGTCGGTAAGGTATTCCGAGAGATTTTTGCTTATCATTGAATCCCTGTTTGCGTTTTCGTATTCTTCAAATGTGTTGAAATTTTCAAGTTCTTTTAAAAGTTGAGTTGTGGTTTTGCGTATCATAATCAAAAACTCCCTGAATTAAAGTTTTGTAAGTTTCCAAAACTATTTTAACATGATATAATAAGCACGGCAAGTACGATTAGACTTATAATTTTGCAAAGTGCTTATTATGTCAATTTATATTCCCCTCAAATTTTGCTGTGCAAAATTCTCGATGGGTGATTCTATCATAACTCATTTCATGATTTATGATAGAATAAGCACAGCAAGTATTATTATACTAATATTTTTGTTATGTGCCTGTAAATATTGTGAGGAAATGTTATGGAAAATAATTGGATTGATACGGTGATTAATGAACAATATCAGTTTGTGCGATTGCTTAAACGAACAGATAAAACGGAAATCTGTGTTTTTAGGCATAAGGAACTCGGCAAACAGATTGTAAAACGCACATTAAAAGGTTCGGGAGAGGTTTACTTTGCACTTAGAACGCTTTCACACCCAAATATTGCAAATGTTTACGATGTTGTCAAAACCGAAACGGGAGTCACCGTTCTTGAAGAATATGTTGATGGTCAGACCGTGGCAGATTATCTGCAAACGGGATTGTATTCTCCGTCAGGCGTGAGAAAAGTTATTTCGTCTCTTTGTGACGCACTTGATTTGTTACATTCGCACCAAATTATACACAAGGATATTAAGCCTGAAAATGTGATGATTGACAGCAACGGTAATGTAAAGCTGATTGATTTTGATGCGGCAAGGCTGTACAAGCCCTATCAGTCGAAAGACACACAGGCTATTGGCACAATGGGATATGCCGCACCCGAACAGTACGGAATAAATCAAACCGATGAACGGACTGACATTTACGCAATAGGTGTTTTGATGAATGTTATGCTCACAGGTCAGCCACCTGAAATTCGCCTTTATAACGGCAGGCTGAAAAGGGTGATTGTAAAATGCACCCAGACAATTCCCGACAACCGCTATCAAAATCAATCAGCTTTA
>OBDA01000325.1_pt1 | contig 9074 bp, 17 predicted proteins | sample 1503151 | NCBI WGS metagenome assembly OBDA01 (sample SAMN01760947, study PRJEB22395) | human gut metagenome
ATTACATTTGAAAATACACCAGAGAATGCAAGAGAGATACTGGCTAAAGTGGAGAAAAGAAGGAATTGGAGGCAGTGATAGTGCAGCAGCAAGAGGAAATAAGAACGCAATGCAGGCATCAAAGATATGACGTGATCGTAGTTGACTATCTGCAATTGGTACGGTGTAACCGGAAGTTCGATAACCGTGCATCCGAAGTCGGGGAAGTTTCGAAGCAATTCAAAGCACTTGCGAGAGAGCTTCACGTTCCGATCATCCTATTGTCACAGCTTAACCGAGTATCGGAAATGAATGCAACGAAAGAGCCTACAATGTCCGAATTAAGAGAATCCGGAGATATTGAGCAGGATGCTTCCAATATTATTCTTATGTGGAATTTGGATGAAGACAGAAAATTTAAAGGCTTGAAAGTTGAAAAGAATCGACAGGGTACACCGCTTAGAGAAGTTGTTCAGTTTGAGGGTGATCGTATGGAATTTATGGAACGAACCGAAACCATTGAACAGATTCAAGCACGGATGCGACAGAAAGACGGTTTCCGAGAAGTATGTGGCAGCACACCATTTGATTAAAAGGTGAATGATTATGGCAAGTAAGAAATTTGAGAAAGGTTCAGAAGAATGGCAATTTTTCAGTGATTATTACAAATTTCGGCAGCAGTTCTATGAAGCTGATAACGGAGATGATTGGTTTGATGAAATGATGCATATGGGCGAATTACTGATTGAAAAGTACGAGCATACAAATATATCAAAATATGTTCAGAGCCTTGTATTTAGTCATTTTGAAGATGTTGAGAGGAGATGGAAAAGCAAATGAGTAATGCATTAGCGAGAAAGAAAAAGCGGATGCAACCACTTGGGTATTCCAAAAGTGAACTGATTGGAATACAGAAATATGCCAAGGCACAGAACAATGCGGACTATTTGATTACAGAATCTTATTATAACGTTCGCATGATGGCATACCAGGCACTTCATGATAAGTTCGGATTCGGACACAAAAGAATCATAAAGGTTGAGCAGACCATTGATGCATATGTGGAGAATGCAAAGGATGGAACGACAGGCGAGGAACTTGGTTTTTATCTGAAAGATAAATGCAAGATTGACGTGCGAAAGGAAACAAATAAGATTCCGTATCGTGAGAGTTTTTATCTGGTAGAGAGAAAGATTGCACCGAACTGCATGATACAGGCAAATAAGTTTTTGCTGGCACAGGTATTTAATTATTTTGCTATGTTGGGTGTCTGCCTTAAAACACAGTTTAAATTTTCGGGAAATCAGATCAGACAGGTTTATGAGAGAATCAGATATTTAATTAACTGCCTTGCTACCGGATATGAAACCATGACGGGGATCGCAAGTGTATTGGAATGGGAATGTAAGTACATTGACAAGCGTTTTATCGGAAAGACGTATGAAATATAGGAGGAATGGTTGATGGACAAGTTAACTGTGGAACTGCAGGATGGATATTTTGTGGAGATTGATCCTCTGAATCACACCCTGAGACAGAGATATGCCGGACAGGATAAGGACGGCAATGAAAAAGAAAGCGTTCGAACAATCGGATATTTTGGAGACATGAAACAGTGCATTAAAGCTCTGTTAGAGCGTTATCCGAGGGAGTTATCTGAAAAGGCACAGATTTCCTTTGATGAATACTTAGAACTGTTGGATAAGGCTTATACGAGGTCAGAACAGCTTGTGAACAGGATCGGAAAGGAGCAGGAAAATGCTGAATAGAGAAAAATATGCGGAAGAGATTTTGAATATTGCGTGTGATGGAGGCAATATTGCGTTAATTAATGGAAAACTGGAAAAATGCAGGGGAGTCTGCGATAAATGCGATTTTTGCTATAATGACATTAGAAATGCTGGTCGTTGCAGAGAAAAAGCAAAAGAATGGGCGAACAGCCAGTATATTGATTGGAGCGAAGTTCCAGTCGATACACCGATTTTGGTCAGAGATTCTGAACTTTTTGCGTGGAGCAAAGAACATTTTGCAAAATATGAAGATGAAACGGTTTATACATGGGATTACGGAAAAACGTCATGGAGCACATACGACGGTAAAATGAGTAGCTATAAATATGCTATGTTACCAGAAAGCGAGGATTAGAATGTCAATAAGCAGGATTAAAAACCAGATATCTGAGGCAGCAACAGAAGCCTGCGGGTATTCTCCACTAACCAGAGTGGTTTCGGAGGAAGAAATCAACAGAATCTTGGAGCAGGAAAGTGGATGGATTCCGGTAGATGAGCAGATTCCTAATACTGATAAATATATCCTGGTATCGTTTGAAAACTTTACTGTTCCAGATATCGGAAGATATGAAACTGATGAAGATGGTAACGGTGCGTTTTATCCGGGGGATGATGATAAAAGCTATGCAAAATATGGATTATTTGTAAATGCATGGATGCCACTACCGGAGCCGTACATGGAAAGCGAGGAAAGTCATGAGTGTATAAGAACTGCGGCACGGGATAGCAAAACGGAACGCATTAAAGTTTCCTGCTTAGATATTATCGTAACAATGATAGGAAAAAAGCCATATTACGAAATCAAGTACAAGGAAATCGGAGAGGACTATTATCATGTTGGCTACAGTTCCTATAAGCTAGAAAATGTTTTAGCTTGGAAGGATGAGTGCTTTGAGATTGTGAAAGAATGCAGACCGCAGACCAATGCAGACCGGATCCGGAGCATGACGGATGAAGAACTTTTAGATTTCCTTTGCTCAATCGAAACATATGAGCAGGGTAGCGTAAAGACCATTGAGGGCGGCGTAGCAATGTGTTCTGTTACAGAGGTGGAACAATGGCTTAAGGCAGAAAGTGAGGAATAGCATGGAGAGATTAACGACAAATAAAAGCGTGGCTGACATGTCGATGATCGAGCTGGCACATAATAGCTGCTATGCAGATGATGAGCGCAATGCCAGATACAGAGATTACGATATGGAAATGGATGCACGAGATTTTACCAGAAACCTCATGGCCACATTAACAAAAGATGAATTACCAGTAGATGATGCAGAGTTTGACGAGGAAGTATTAGACAATTTAACGATAGACCCGTTTTCAGATGTTCGAGGTCTGATTGCCTTGTTCTACCGTAATATGTGGTCAATGGCAGATTTGAGAGAAAAGCTGAAACGTTATGAGGATGCCGAGGAACAGGGATTGCTCCTGCGGTTGCCATGCGGTATTGGTACAGATATATATTACATTCCAAGTGAGGAAAATTTCCGCTTAAATTTATTGGATGGACACGGGGAAGAGAACCGAGTATTTCACCAAACAGTAGACAGAATAACATTCAGAAAAAATGGATGGTATATGGAATGTGATTCCGATTTAGAGTATGGAACTGGGAGAATTTTACTTGATACAAGCTATGGAGTTACTTGGTTTTTAACAAGTGAGGAAGCCGAAGCCAAGCTGGCAGAAATGGAGAGGGAAAGCGATGTATTGTGATGGAAGATGTCAGTATTTGAACGAACGTAAACATAAATGTGAGTTGACCGGAGAAAAATTGACTTACATGAAACAGACCGGAAGTATTTCTTTCTCCGTGCATGAACATAGAGGAGTTTGTAAAGGAAAAAGGTGGAATGTGATGGAGAATAGACATTTATACCGCGCAAAGCGGATTGATAATGGCGAATGGGTGGAGTGGAATATGATTACAGGTATTCCGCATGATGTACATATTTTGGATAACACCATCTGCCAGTGCACCGCAATGCCTGATAAGAACAGCAAACTGATCTTCGAGAATGACATTGTCATAAAGCATAATGATGATGATAAAGAGCCATATCTGATTAGATGGAGTGAGAATTACGCAGCATGGGAACTGGCACAATACGGATGTGCTATGTACGGATTTTTCGATGTTGATTTCGGCGAAATAGAGGTAATCGGTAATGCGATTGACAACCCGGAGCTGTTGGAGGTGTAGCCATGACGGAGAATGAAGCAATTGAAGAATTAAAATATGATTGTAACGAACTTGGAAAAGCGATTCCGTGTGATACATCATGGGGAAAATCATTTGAAAATGCTTATGCAATGGCAATCAATGCACTGGAAGAGGTACAGAAATACCGGAAAATCGAAAAAGACTTAAAAGAACGTTATCATGCCAACGTAGATATTCCGCTTTTGATGCACCACTTTATCGAAACGGTGTTTGAAGGGGAGAAGCATGAGGGATTTTGCCTTTTAACAAACGAGGATGCTAAGGTGTGGGAAGAATATAAGGCGATCGGCACACCGGAAGAATGCCGGACGGCGGTGGAGAAGCAGACAGCGAAGAAAGTGAAATCAATATCCCAGGTAAAAGACGGAGACAGCTATGTCGGTCTTATAGGGAGATGTCCTTGCTGTGGAGACATATTGGAAGAGGATACCGTATATTGTGATTGCGGTCAGAGATTAGATTGGGGGACGAGCGATGAGATTGATTGATGCTGATGCACTAAAGAAAGATTTAAAATCGGTTACTTTAAGCAATGGAACTTTAGTAAATACAAATGCAGTATTGTATTTACTAGAAGAATATCCGACGGCTTATGATGTAGACAAGGTTGTGGAGCAGTTGGGAAAATTGAAGAAAGCAGAGCAGGACAGACCAGATGATTGCGACGAGGACGGATGCGGAGACGGCGAACAGATTTACGATGATGGGAGAAGTCAGGGAAGATATGAAGCATTTAGCAAAGCAATCGAGATTGTGAAAGGCGGTGGAGTAGATGAATAAGCCATGTGAACATTGCGAAAAGGCAGATTGCAAGAATTATAAGAGTGACTATTTTAAGTGCGAAAAACCTTGTGAAAGAGCAAAGATGTGTAAAAGGAATGATGAACAACTTTTGAAAATGTTGAGAGGAGGTGTGGCAGATGGCAATTAAACCGATTTTATTCAATACCGAAATGGTTCGGGCAATTCTGGAAGGAAGAAAGAGTTGCACAAGGCGGATATGCAAAGATGCAAATGAGTATACCGTGCCGGATATGGAATTTTACAATGCTGACAGGCGGACTTATGCAGTACATAACTTTGCTGATAAGGAGCATACGGAGCAGTTAAGCATAGCAGAAAGAACTTGTCCTATTTGTCCGGGCGATATCCTGTATGTCCGAGAAACATGGAAAAAGGCGCCGAACGGATACTATTACTACGAAGATTGGCAGAAAGATGATATTGCCGATGTTACAAAGTGGAAACCATCCATCCACATGCCGAAAGAAGCCGCACGCATCTGGCTCAAGGTTACGGATGTGAGAGTGGAGCGGTTGCAGGATATAACATCTGAGCAGATTAGCAGAGAGGGTGTAGAGGTGGAATATCCTCATGTGTTGAATGGAGAAGAAAAAGATATGCGTTTTCGACTCTTTGGAACAGCGCCATCAAGAAATCTGACATTGATACATATGGTTGGGATGCAAATCCGTGGGTTTGGGTTATCGAATTTGAGCGGTGCGAAAAACCGGAAGGAGTGTGAATATGCCTAAAGCAATATTGATAATGGACGATATGCCGGAATGCTGTGCTGATTGTCCTTGTAGCTTTTTCGAAAGAGATAATCCAATATTAAATTTAATATGTGGTGTGACACAAGAAGATGCATATAACGTTGGAAAGCCGGATTGGTGTCCGCTCCGGGAGTTGCCGGAGAAGATACCAGAGTTGAAATCTGGTTATGAAGATCTCAGCACATCAATACGTCGGGTGGGTTGGAATGCCTGCCTGGATGAAATTTTAAACTAAATTGAAAGGAGTGAGAGGTTTGCTGGCCAGCGTTAAAGAGCTCTTTACTCCTAAATCGAAATGAAAGAAGAATTTAGAAGCCGGGTGTATACAGATAGACCGGATTATGCAGACTTTGATGCACCAGCAAAATTTACTGCGATACAGAGTATTATTGCAAAGAGATTGAGAGAACATCCGAATGCCATAGGTTCATATTCGGGCGGATCAGACAGTGATATTATGATCGATCTTATTGAGCGGACACGAAGACTTTTTAACCTGCCGCCGGTCAAGTATGCATTTTTCAATACTGGACTTGAAATGCAAGCCACAAAGAACCATGTCATGGAAGTGGCGGAAAAGTATGGTGTAGAAATTGAGGAATTTCGCCCAAAGACAAACATCGTTCAGGCTACAAGAAAATATGGGGTGCCGTTTGTATCAAAAATTATGTCCGCCGGCTTGTCTGGATGGCAAAAAAAGAACGTACCATTATCAATCGCGCAGGAATATGATCAGGCGGAGGACAAGCAGGCGAAGCGGGCGGAACTGAAAGAAAGATACCCAAATTGCGAGGGTACGATCAATTTTCTTTGTTGCTGCAACTCCGCCGGGGAACCAAGACCAAATATCCAGTTGGTCATCAATTCGTCAAAATATATGCGTGACTTTATAGAGGAGTATCCGCCGGACTTCCAAATAAGCGCCGATTGTTGCGTACATTGTAAGAAAAATGTCGCACATAAGATACAAAAGGACTATGAGATGGTTATTACCGGTGAGCGTAGGGACGAGGGTGGAATGAGATCGGTTCCGAGGAAAGATAACACCGCGTTATGTTTTGCGGAAACTTCAAGCGGGCAGTATCGATTAAGACCACTTTATTATGTGAGCGACAAGGATAAAGAGTGGTACAAAAACTATTATGGCATACGATATTCAGATGCCTATGAGGTATACGGACTGACACGAACGGGGTGCTGTGGGTGTCCAATCTCTTATAAGGCTGTTGACGATCTGGAGTTGATTCGCCCGTATGAGCCGAATGTAGTAAAGGCTGCGTGGAACATTTTCGGGAAAAGCTATGAGTACAGGAAGAAATTCAACGAATATAAACAAAAAAGGATGGTGCAGGAGAAAGAAGCTGCCGCAAATGTAGACGGGCAGATGAGTTTAAAAGACTTTATAGAATAAATGTCTTTAAGATAGGCAGAAGGGCGGTCGGCAGTTGTGCTGACCAAGGTGTTACTTGTTTGTGTGGTTGGAATTTGTGTCGCCATAGTATTCTCCGTTTCCGTACTAAAAGTACAAAGAGCAATTATTAAAGTTGCAATGAATTTTATGACTGCCAACCGAATTCCCTTCCCCCAAACGGTTTTACCCGCCTGCCTATCATAAAGACAAGGATATAGTAAAACAAAGTATTCAAAAATGCAAGAAAGGAGCCGAACCTGCGGCCGCGGTAACGATATATCGGGTTCCTTTTAGGAAAAATGAAGAAATTAAAATGTGAAATTTACAGAGATTCTATGCAGAACTACAAAAAGTATGGAATCCCAAGGGCACAGCTTGTAATTGCGGATGTGCCATATAACCTTGGTAATAACATGTACGGCAGTAACCCTATGTGGTATGTCGGCGGTGATAACAAAAACGGAGAGAGCAAACTTGCCGGAAAGGCTGCATTCAATTCAGATTACAATTTCAATCTGTACGAGTATTTTCACTTTTGCAGCAAGATGCTTAAGAAAGAGCCAAAGGAAAAAGGCAAAGCACCATGCATGATCGTGTTCTGCTCATTCCAACAGATACCGACAATGCTTAAAGCGGCAGAAAAGCATGGATTCGGGAACAGCATACATATTACATTTTGCAAGAACTATTCAGCGCAGGTACTTAAAGCAAACATGAGAGTGGTAGGCGCTACGGAACATGCGCTTATCCTGTACCGGGACAAGCTACCAAAGTTCAATAATGACGGAAAGATGGTTTTTGACTGGATGAGATGGGAGAAAGACCCAGACGGCAGGTATCCGAAAATTCATCCGACACAGAAGCCAGTATGTCTGCTGAAAAAACTGATTAAGATTTTTACGGATGAAGGAGACGTGGTAATTGACCCATGTTGCGGATCAGGTAGTACCCTTCGGGCGGCAATGGAACTTGACAGACCGAGCTATGGTTTCGAGATTGACCGGAATTTCTACGAGCGGGCAAAAAATGAAATGTTGGTAGAAAATTATGGAGAAGTTTCTATGCGAGCAGAGGATAGCGTGACAGGACAACGGAATATTTTTGATATGTTGGAGGGACGGGCATGATACAGATTTTAGAGTTGTTTGGAGGAATAGGTTCTCCGCGGTGTGCTCTTAGAAATCTCGGTATTCCGGTAAAAGCAATTGACTATGTGGAGATTGATGAAAAAGCTGTTCGTTCCTACAATGCTATGTTTGCGGATGAACTGCCGTATAAGACACAATCGGTTGTCGGGTGGAACCTTAAACCGGATATTTTGATACACGGAAGTCCGTGCCAGGATTTCAGTATTGCCGGAAAACAGAAAGGTGCAGATGAAGGATCAGAAACACGATCAAGTCTTATGTGGGAGACAATTCATATCATTCAACAGATGGGAGCGTGGAAACCAAGGTATGTAATCTGGGAAAACGTGAAAAATGTCCGCAGTAAGTATATGGTTCATAATCATAACCGTTATATGTCAGAAATGGCAAGGTTGGGTTATACAAGCAGTTACGAACTTTTGGATGCAAGAGATTTCGGATTGCCACAGGCGCGGCAGAGATATTTTACAGTATCAGTGCTTGGAAATGAATGCTTTGATTTTTCAAATTTGATACATACACCCATGCGGAATATTAAAGATTTCTTGGAAAATAATGTGCCAGAATACTATACCGTTACACAGCCGAGCATGTTGCGAAGAATAGATGGATTATCGGATTACGATGGAAGTTTTAAAGGAAGAGTTCCAGTTATTAAGGATTTTGCTATGACGATTACATGTAAGCAAATGAGAAGTCCGAATAGTGGTGTAATCGACTTAGGCAATGGGAAATACAGATATCTAACAGAAAGAGAATGTTGGCGCATTCAAGGGTATTCAGATGAAGATTTTGAAAATGCACTTAGGGTGCATCCGGGAAAACAAAATTGTCTGAACGGAGCTTTATATAAGCAAGCGGGAAACAGCATTCCGGTGCCGATATTTGAAAGCATGTTTCGAAAGATAATTCTTGGAGAAAAAGAAAAAATGACGGATCAGACCGGACAGCTTCGGTTTGCCTAAC
>OBDA01000346.1_pt1 | contig 8789 bp, 8 predicted proteins | sample 1503151 | NCBI WGS metagenome assembly OBDA01 (sample SAMN01760947, study PRJEB22395) | human gut metagenome
GACCCGAGGGTGCGTTTGCAGGTGCGCTCATTGAGCAATGCGGACTCAAGGGCAGAACAGTCGGCGGTGCTCAGGTCAGCGAAAAGCACGCAGGATTTATCATCAACAAATCAAAGGCTACGGCTGACGATGTAAAACAGCTTGTGTCGGAAATTCAGAAAACTGTTGAAAATAAAACAGGCTACAAGCTTGAATGTGAACTTATTTTTCTATAAAGCAAAAAAGGTGTAATTTTATGGAATTTGTAATCATTACGGGAATGTCGGGTGCAGGCAAAACAGGCGCTCTTCATGTGCTTGAAGACATCGGTTATTATTGTGTTGACAATCTTCCGTCAAGTCTGTTGTCAACACTCTACCGACTTTGCCTCAAATCTGAAGATGATTCAATGAAGAGGGTTGCGGTTGTTGTCGATGTAAGAGGAAATGAAAAATTTGAGGAAATGTGTTCCCAGATTGAACACTTCAAAATGCATTACGAAAATGTAAAGGTATTGTTCTTTGACGCAATGACGGACAGGCTCGTTGTTCGTTATAAGGAAACAAGAAGAAGACATCCTCTTTCGGATAAACTCAAGGACGGTTCGGTACTGTCTGCCGTTGAGCTTGAAAGGGAGCTTCTTTTGCCTATTAAAAGAACAGCCGATTATAACATTGACACTACATATATGTCAAACAAACAGCTCCGAGAGCGAATTATGTCAATGTTCATGGAAGACACTTCACAAAGCATTACGCTGACATTTATGTCGTTCGGTTTCAAATACGGAATTCCGCTTGAGGCAGATCTCATTATGGATGTGCGTTGTCTGCCTAATCCTTTTTACATTCCCGAACTCAAACATCTTACAGGACTTGACAAAGATGTGCGTGACTATGTTCTTGAAAGTGAAGAAACAACCGAATTTTTAAAGCGACTTTTGAGTATGCTCGATTTTTCCGTACCGCTCTATCTCAAAGAGGGCAAAAGCGAGCTTGTTGTCGGCATAGGTTGTACGGGCGGCAAGCACAGAAGTGTTACAATCGCAATGCAGCTGAACGACCACTTTCGTGAAAAAGGCTATAGGTGTGTTATTCAGCACAGAGATATTGACAGGTAAGGTGCAGAAATGTCATTTTCCTCGGATGTAAAAAAAGAAATTTGTTCGGTTGAACAGTTTGACCGTGAGGCTCTAAAAGCGGAGCTTTACGGAATGCTTTTATTCAGCAGAAATTTTTCTCCGAACAAAATAACCTTCACAACAGAAAGCAATTATGCGGGAAATCGTCTTATATTTCTTTTGCAGAATTTATATATGCCGATAATTGAAAAACAATCGGCTTTGCGAACGAAATCAAGCGACAGTCATCTTTACAAAATAATTGTGGTCGACGGAAACGATTGCAAGCGTATTTTTGAAGATTTCGGTCATACGGACGGTCAGATTACTTTGCGTGTCAACAGGGCAAATCTTTCAAGCGAAGAACTTTCACAATCGTTTTTGCGTGGCGTTTTTCTTAGCTGCGGTTCGGTATCCGATCCCATGAAAAGCTATCACCTTGAATTCTGTGTTCCGCACAAAAATCTTTCTCAGGATTTGTGCAAGATTCTTTCCGAAATAACCGAATGTACCCTTATTCCAAAAACGGTTGTCCGCAGCGGCAGTTACATTGTCTATTTTAAGGAGAGCGAGCAGATTTGTGACTTGCTTACCTACATAGGTTCACCGATAAGATCAATGGAAATTATGGGTACAAAGGCAATAAAGCAGGTTCGCAACAATGTGAACCGCAGAATTAACGGCGAGGTTGCGAATATCGGAAAAATCGCAACGGCGTCTGCAAAACAGCTCAGTGCAATCGAACATATAAAAAAGACAGTCGGAATCGATTCTTTGCCCGAGGACTTGCGTGAAATCGCATATTTAAGGCTTGAAAATCCCGATATGTCACTTCGTGATTTGGGACAGAATCTTTCAACCCCAATCAGCCGAAGCGGTGCAAATCACCGTATGCAAAGACTGCTTGAATATGCAGGTACAGAGGTAAAAACCAATGGAAAATAAAAATTTAACTTTTGAGCAGGCAAACGAACTGCTTGAAAAAACGGTTTCAAAAATGGAGAGCGGTGAACTTACTCTCGAACAGACAATGGAGGAGTACGCAAAAGCGTGTGAACTCCTTGCTTATTGTATGAAACAGCTTGAACAATGCAAGGGTAAAATTATTGATATAAACGAGAGAATTTCAAAGCTTTCAAAGGGTGATGACAATGACTAAAGATTATGCAAAAAATATTGAAAACTCTTTAAAGAGCTGTCTGCCGAGTACGGATTGCCGTGAAAAAAAGCTGATTGACGCAATGGCTTACAGCCTTGAGGCAGGCGGAAAGCGTGTCCGTCCGTATCTTGTGTTCTCGTTTAACAGCCTTTGCGGCGGAAGTGAAGAGTCTGCAACGGCATTTGCCTGTGCAGTTGAAATGATTCACACATATTCTCTCATTCACGATGATTTGCCGTGTATGGACAACGATGACCTCAGAAGAGGCAAGCCGTCAAACCACAAGGTATTCGGCGAAGATATCGCATTGCTTGCAGGTGATGCCCTTCTGACGCTTGCCTTCGAAACCCTTACAAATGAAAAGACAGTAAAAATCTGCGGAACTTCTGCGTGTTGCAGAGGTGTTTCCGTACTTTCAAAATACGCAGGTGCGACAGGAATGATAGGCGGTCAGGTGATTGACCTTATGAGCGAAAACACAAACGCTCCGATTGAAGTCCTTCGTTAAATGGACTACAAAAAAACAGCCTGTCTTATCAAAGCAGCTTGTGAACTGGGCTGTATAAGCGCAGGTGCAAACGATAAGCAAATTAAAGCCGCCTCTGAATTCGGCGAATGCATCGGTATTGCGTTCCAAATTCAGGACGATATACTCGATGTAACCTCCTCCGATGAGGAACTCGGCAAGCCCGTTGGCAGTGACGCAGAAAACAGCAAATCAACCTATGTTTCACTTCTCGGAATTGAAAAGTGCCGTGAGCTTGTTGATGAACTTACCGAAAAAGCTGTTAACGCACTTCATGGCTTTGACGGTGATACAAAAGAGCTTGAAGAATTTGCTTACAAGCTTGCAAAGAGAAATAAATAATTCTTTGCAAATATTAATTATACGGATAGGAAATAAATTATGGGTGAGTATGAACTGCTTTCTAAAATTAAATCACCGCATGATGTCAAAAAGCTTAATGGCGAACAGCTTGAAAAGCTGTGTACCGAAATAAGGGAAAAGCTCGTTGAAACCGTGTCTGTAAACGGAGGACATCTTTCACCGAACCTCGGTGTTGTTGAACTTACCGTTGCTCTTGAGCGTAGCTTTAATCTGCCGAAAGACAGCATTGTATGGGATGTCGGACATCAGGCATATACCCACAAGCTGTTGACGGGACGCTACGAGCAGTTTGACACAATCCGCAAAAAGGGCGGAATTTCAGGCTTTCCGAAGCGTGCTGAGAGCAAATACGACGATTTTAACACAGGTCACAGCAGTACATCAATATCAGCCGCATACGGAATTGCAAGAGCAAAACACCTTATGGGCGACCAAAGCTACACCGTTGCCGTGATTGGTGACGGTTCATTTACGGGTGGACTTGCTTTTGAGGGAATGAATAACTCAGGCAGATTCAACAAGAACTTTATTGTTGTTCTCAATGATAACAAAATGTCCATTTCACCGAATGTAGGTGCATTGTCACGCTACCTTACAACGGTAAGAATTCAGCCGTGGTATATGCGAGTCAAGAAAATTACGGAAAAAATTCTTTTACACATTCCGCTTATCGGAAAACCTCTGAAAAGATTTCTTCAGGGAGGAAAGTCTAAACTTAAAAATCTTGTGTACAAAAACACTCTTTTTGACTGCTTCGGTTTTACCTATCTCGGACCTATTGACGGACATAACATTGATGAGCTTGAAAATGCGTTTGAGTGTGCAAAAAAGGTGAATTCTCCCGTTCTTGTTCATGTTGTTACCAAAAAAGGCAAAGGCTATCAGCCTGCCGAGGACAATCCGGGCGGATTTCACGGAATAGGCAGGTTCGATATTGATTCGGGTGAACCGCTTTCAAGTCACAAGGGATTTTCGGCTGAGTTCGGAAAGACTATGTGCGAATTAGCCGAGGACGATAAAAAGATTTGCGCAATTACAGCCGCAATGTCGGGAGGAACGGGACTTACCGAATTTTCAAGGCTTTTTAAGGAAAGATTTTTTGATGTTGGTATTGCTGAAGAACACGCAGTAACTTTTGGATGCGGACTTGCCGCAAAGGGTATGCGACCTGTTTTTGCCGTGTATTCAACATTTCTCCAGAGAGCCTATGACCAGCTTTTGCATGATGCGGCTCTCGGAAAGCTTCACCTCGTAATCGGGGTTGACCGTGCGGGAATTGTTGGTGATGACGGTGAAACTCATCAGGGTGTGTTTGATGTTTCGATACTCAACACCATTCCGAACACAACAATTTTTTCTCCGGCATATTTTGACGGTATGAGAAAATCTCTTTCAACCTCAATTTACATTTGCGACAGCCTCGCTGTTGTGCGTTATCCCCGTGGCGGAGAGCTTTACAAACCCGATGATTTCGGTGAAGAAAATCTTTCATACGATGTTTACGGAAATCCGAATTGTAAAAATCTTCTCATAACCTACGGCAGACTTTTCTCTTATGCCTGCAAAGCCAAGGAAACCCTTGCAAAACAGGGCGTTGAGATTTGCATATTAAAACTTTGCAGAATTAAACCGATTGACGAAAATGCTGTTGATTTTGCGGCAGATTTCGATAATGTATGGTTTTTTGAAGAGGGCATCAAAAACGGCGGTATTGCGAGAAATTTCTCCGATTTACTCTGTTGCACACAGTTCTGCGGAGATTATCATATAAAGGCTATTAATGACAAATTTGTCAAGCAGATGTCTGTCAGCGAGGCTCTTCATGAGCTTAAACTCGATGATGACGGAATGGTGAACACCATTACCAAAAATTTAAAGGAAAAGAATTAGAATGAAAAAAAGACTTGATATTCTTGTATATGAAAAGGGCTTTACCGACAGCCGTGAAAAGGCTAAGGCGATTATAATGTCGGGACAGGTTTATGTTGACAATCAGAAAGCCGACAAGTGCGGAACATCTTATGATGAAAATGTTAAAATTGAAGTAAGAGGCAACACACAGAAGTATGTCAGCCGTGGCGGTTTAAAGCTTGAAAAGGCCATAGACAATTTTGACTTTGATTTAAAAGATAAGATAACAATGGATATCGGTGCGTCAACGGGCGGCTTTACCGACTGTATGCTCCAAAACGGTGCAAAAAAGGTGTATTCAATTGATGTCGGTTACGGTCAGCTTGCTTGGAAGCTTCGCAACGATCCCCGTGTTGTCAATCTTGAACGCACCAATATGAGAAAGGTTACAAGGGAGCAGGTCCCCGATGAAATTGATTTTTTCTCGGTTGATGTTTCATTTATTTCATTAAAGCTGATTCTGCCTGTTGCAAGACAGCTTATGAGCGAAAACGCACAGGCTGTCTGCCTAATCAAACCGCAGTTTGAGGCAGGCAGGGAAAAGGTGGGCAAAAAGGGCGTAGTTCGTGATCCTGCCGTTCATGTTGAGGTCGTCAGAAAAATATTTGATTTCTGCCTTGAAAACGGCTTTGATGTGCTTAATCTCGACTATTCGCCAATCAAAGGTCCCGAGGGCAATATAGAATACCTTATCCATCTTCGCAAAAGTGATGATCCTAAGTCATACACAGATGTAACACCCGAGCAGCTTGTTGAAAATTCACATGCCGCTCTTGACAAAAAATGAGCAGGTGCTTTTATGAAATTTGCATTAGTGGTCAATCTTTCAAAAGAACGGGCAATTAAATATGCAAAAAAGATTTCTCTTTTTCTTCTTGATAAAAATGCAGAAATTGCTATGATTGAGGAATGCAGTCAGTATTTTAAGGGAATCCACATTCATTATTCAAAAAATATTACGGAGCTTTTTGAATACTGCGATATGGCAATTACAGTAGGCGGTGACGGAACGATTATCCATGCCGCAAAATATGCCGCAAAAGCAGATAAACAGCTTATCGGTGTGAATGTCGGCAGACTCGGTTTTGCCGCAGATGTTGAACCGCACGAATATGAACAGCTTGAACGGCTTATTACGGGCGATTACACAACAGAGGAGAGAATTTTGCTTGATGTTGAGGTCATAAAAGAGGACGGCTCAAAGCACTATCTTGCAGTGAACGATGCCGTTGTCGCAAGAGGTCAGCTCTCAAAAACAATTGATTTGCACCTGACGCTTGACGGTGACGAGATTTCAAAATACAGGGCGGACGGTCTGCTTTTTGCAACTCCGACAGGCTCAACCGCTTATTCATTGTCGGCAGGCGGACCAATCCTCGCACCTAAAATGGAATGTATTCTTATGACTCCCGTTTGTCCCCATTCATTATTTTCCCGTTCGGTACTTTTCAGCGGAGAATCGGAGCTTTCGGTTCATGTGAAAATTCCCGAAGAATGCTGTTGTGTGCTGACAATTGACGGTGAAAAAAATGTTCCTGTTCTTGCAACCGACAGGGTTGTAATCCGCAAATCCGATTTAAAGCTTAAACTTGCGTTACTCCACAACCGCAATTTTTATAAACTGCTCAATGAAAAACTGAAAGAGAGGGATTTTTGATGAAAACAGGGCGACACGCACGAATTCTTGATATTATAGCCGAACATCCCATTGAAACACAGGACGAATTGCTTACCCGACTTCGTGAAGAAGGTTTCAAGGCGACGCAGGCTACAATTTCAAGAGATATCAAGGATTTACGCCTTGTTAAAACTCTCGGAAGTGACGGAAAATATCGCTATGTTTCTGCATCTCGCAGTTCAACCGATATCCGTACCAATTTTTCAAATCTTTTCAGCACTTCGGTAAATTCAATAGATGTAGCACAGAATCTTGTTGTAATAAAAACCCTCAGCGGTATGGCACAGGCAGTTTGTGCCGCACTCGATTCTGCCGACTATCCGTCTGTTGTCGGAACAATTGCAGGTGACGATACAATCTTCATTGCCTGCCGAACAGCCGACCTTGCGGTGTCGCTTACCGAAGAACTCAAAAAGCTTATTTGACAGGACTGATTGAAATGCTCAGAACTTTATATATAGAAAACATTGCCGTGATTGAAAAAACTTCAATAGATTTTGAAAACGGTCTTAATGTCCTCACAGGTGAAACAGGTGCAGGTAAAAGTATAATAATTGACGCAATCAATGCAATTATGGGACAGCGGACATCAAAGGAAATTATTCGCACCGAGGCTGATTCAGCCTTTGTAAGCGCTCAATTTGACGATATTAACCAAAGCATTGTTGAAAAGCTTGATGAACTCGGCTTTTCCGATGACGAGGGAACACTCATTTTGCAGAGAACTCTCAACAGAAACGGCAAGAGCAGTTGTAAAATCAACGGAAAGCCTGCAACGGTTTCAATGCTCAAAGAACTTTCAAAGCACCTTATAAACATTCACGGTCAGCATGAAAGCTACGAACTTTTCTCTCCCGAAACTCATATTGATTATATTGACCGTTTCGGCGGTTGCGAAAAGCTTTTGGCTGATTATAAAAAATGTTACGATGAATATAAAATTCTCAAAAAGAAATTAAATTCAGCCGATTCGGACGAAAGTGAAAGATTGAAAGAAATTGATTTGCTTTCATATCAGGTGAATGAACTCACAGAATCTGATGTTAAGCAGGGCGAAGAACAGGAGCTTGAGAGCGAAAGAACAGCGCTTATGAGCTTTGAGAAAATCTTTTCTCTGCTCAATGATGCTAAAATGGCTCTTGACGGTGACGAAAACTATGGCGGCGGTCTTGAATCGGTTGATTCTGCATCAACTGCCCTTCAAAAAGCGTCATCATATAATGCTGAATATGAAGAAATTGCAAATACGCTTACAGATGCATATTACAATTTAAAGGATTGTTGCGACAGCATTTCCGACGCTATTGATTCGCTTGAATCCGATCCGCAAAGGCTTGAAGAGGTTGAAGAAAGGCTTGACCTTATCAATCGTCTTACAAGAAAATATAATTGTCCGTCAGACGAGCTTTCGGACCTTGCCGAAAAATATCAGGCAAGACTTGACGAACTTATGAACTATGACCGCAACCGTGACGAGCTTGCGGAAAAATGCAGAGAAAGCGAAGAAAAAATGCTTGCGGCTGCCGAAAAACTTGGTACTCTCCGCAGAAAAACCGCAAAAACCTTTGCAACTAAAGTAAAATCCGAAATGGCATTTTTGAATATGCCGAATGTTGAGCTTGTTCCGTACTTTGAAAAGTGCGAACCAAATTCAAAGGGTACGGATAAAATGGAACTGCTCATCTCTGCAAACCCGGGTGAAACACCTCGCCCTGTTGCAAAAATCGCATCGGGCGGTGAGCTTTCAAGAATGATGCTTGCAATTAAAACAGTTCTTGCAAGCACGGATACGGTTGATACCCTCATTTTTGATGAGGTTGACACAGGTATTTCGGGTTCAGCGGCAGAAAAGGTCGGCTTAAAACTGCGTGAAGTCAGCAAAAGCAGTCAGGTTCTCTGCGTAACACATCAGGCACAAATCGCAGCTCTTGCGGATTATCACTATCTTATCCGCAAACAGGTTGAAAAAGGAAGAACATTTACAAATGTAACCCTCCTTGACCATAACGGCAGAGCAGGTGAACTTGCACGAATAATCGGCAAGAGCTGCGAT
>OBDA01000347.1_pt1 | contig 8788 bp, 7 predicted proteins | sample 1503151 | NCBI WGS metagenome assembly OBDA01 (sample SAMN01760947, study PRJEB22395) | human gut metagenome
AAACAGCATTTTCATACACACCGTTCATTGCAATGTAGCTGTGCTGCTGCCAGTCTTTGGGGTACAGCGTAAGAAAACTCATCATATCAATGGGAGCTTCAAATACATAAAGACGACTGCTTTTTCCAAAGTGAGAAAAGCTGTACTTTGTGTCCGAACCCTCACAAGTTATGCGGAATGCGTTTCCGAACGTTGAGGTTGAACGCTTGCTTGCCTGCCTTGGAACGCCGTTTTCGTCAACGCCTACGAACACCGCATTGTGATGTTCCTTGTCCTCATAAAGCGTGTGCTGTTTTGCAAAATGGCTGATAATATCGGGAGAAATGAACCTCTGCTTTATCAGGTAGGCATAAACCCTATGCATATTTGTGTTTGCCTCGGGAAGTCTGAACTCTTTCTTTTCTTCCTTTGCCGATACTTTCGGCGGACTGTGGGACAGCGGAGTTACCGTCTGTCCTAACAGCTCTTGTACCGCCGTCTGAAAGTCCATGTCATAGAATTCCTGCATAAACATTATTGCTCCGCCGCCAACCTGATTTTTATGGTCGAACCATTTTGACCCACGGATAGTTATACTGTCGTGCCTGCCTGAGCCGTCGTAATATATGAGCTTATGCTCTCTGCCAACACGCTCAAGCTTTTCGCCTCGCACACGCAGGTATTCTGCCAGATTTACGCTGTTGGCAAGCTGTTTTTGTTCGTCTGTGAATGGGATATATGGCACTTTATCACCGCCTTAATACTTCACATTCTCCGCAAACTTAGCCATCAGCTGCGAAAAACTCTGCCTTTCCATCATATCCGAACTGAGAAAAGCACCCGATACAACGGTAAGCTTGTTTTCACTCAGAACAGCATAGGTTTCCGTGTATCCGAACTGCGTCGCCATACCATCGGATTTCTGAACAGAGCCGTACTGCTGATACATACCCTTTGAAACAACACTGCTTGTCATTCGGTAGCTCGAAACAAAGTCATCTTCGGTGATACCGCTCATCTGTGCGGAGGTCTGTCCGAAGTAATAATCTCCGAAGTTTTCAAGAATATATTCCATATCGTGATCAAGATCACTCTGACTTAGATCAATACACAGAACATCGATCATACCGCCGCCGTTTGAGCCTTTCAAAGTAATTTTATTCACACCGTTGGAGTTATCAATTTCGTTCTCAAAGGAACTGCCTTTCATTGCTTCCGTTGCCAATTCACTTGTATCCACAAAGGATATATCGGAATCGAAAAACTCGGCAATAAAGGTGTTAGTCTTTATCTTTTCATCCTCTAAACTGCTTTCAGCCTCCGAAGAGGCAGCCGCACTTACTGTCGGTGCGGCTGTTGTGACCGTTGTCTGCTCGGCTTTGAACGGCGGCGAGATATTTCCGCAGCCTGTAAGGATCACCGCAGACAGTGCGGCGAGTATAAGAATATTCTTCATTTGTCATACCTCCTTACACAATAGACCATATATACAGCGGAGCGGTAAGTGTGAATATGAGGCAGGCGAAGATTATCGCAACAGGAGTCCATTCTATCTGTCCGTGCTTGCGGTAGTCCATATACATCGCACCTATCTTCACAAACAGCAATACCGCAAGGATAACATCAAGGCACGGAAAAACAACATTGTTCACTACCGACACTATTTGCGATCTGGCTGTGTTCCAAGTGCTTGTGACCGCTCCGGCCACATCGCCCGAAGCGTAAGCTGTTAGCGACAGCATAGCCGCAAAGCACACCGAACTTGCTGCTGCGATCAATTTCTTTTTAGATCTCATTTCACATCATCCTTTCTTTGTTTCTTATCATTCTTCTTGCATATGAGCATACCGAAAGTCATAATAACCGCTGCGGCTACAAGATAAAGCTCAGCACTATTGTCTGCGGATACACCTGTATGAGGAATATCTATTATGACCGTAGGAGGGGTTTCAAGATCAGGCGTATGCTCATCATACATAACGACCTCGGTCACAGAACCGTCCTCGTTGACAGTAAACCTGATCTCGTTTGCGATCTCGTAACCGTCGGGAGCAATTGTTTCACGGAGCGTGTACTCCTTGCCTGCGATCAGCTTTCCTTCGATGAAGTGAGCCTCGTCCGTGGATACCCATTCCTCAACAACATTTCCGTCCTCGTCAATGATCTGGAGCGTTGCGCCGGGCAGTTCCTCACCTGTGGTAATATCCTGCTTGGAAATCTGTACCTTAGTCGTATCATCCACCATAGTGATAAGCGGATCGCCGTTATCCGAAACGGCTGTTGAATCAACGTTTTCTACCGTAACATTGCCGTAAACATCAACAGTAAACTTAATGTCTGTTGCAATAACATATCCGTCAGGTGCGGCAATTTCTTTAAGCACATATTCACCCGCACCAAGCTTTGAAACAACATGATTTGTGCCGTCGGAAACCCATTCATCAACTACATTATCCTCAGAGTCAATAAGCTGCATTTCTGCGCCGATAAGTTCCTCGCCGTAAACATTGACCTTTGAGATCTCGATTGTGATTGGCTTGTTGACAGCAGTTATTTCAACCACATCGCCGTCCTCAGAAACAGTAACAGGATAGCTCTCATCACTAAAAATATATCCTGTGGGAGCTTCGATTTCTCTGACAATATACTCGCCGTATGGGATTTCGTCAAACTCAAAATATCCGTTTTCATCGGAAACAGCGGTCATATATGCGTTTTCAGAAGTGAATTCGGCAGTATCAACTGCAAACAGTCCGAACAGAGCATTTTCAAGAGGTTCATCGCTCTCATTTACCTTGATACCCTCGACTTTTCCGCGCTTTAATTCATTTACGAACTGACCGCAGTCAATAGAAACTGTAGTTACTTCCTGACCCATATACTTAAATGTCACAAGGTACTTTTCACCGTTGAGAACATAGTGTTCATCAGTAGAAATTTCTTTGACATAATACCTGCCGAAAGGTATCTGTACATCAAATTTTGCGGCCATATCCTCATCAAGTGAAACCTCTGAAAGCAGTCCGTCCGCAGGAATAGCAGAACCGTCAGCGGCAGTAATATCTTCTGCGGCGAATAGCCCGAAACGAATGCTTGTATAGTAGTCCTTGCCGTAGATCCCGAAAAGCTTATCATTTTCCATAACCTTAGAAAGCGAGATCCTCACGCTCGGATACTCATTTTCAAAAGCTGTATTCACAGTATCTCTCACCTCAAATTCCTGCCCTGCATATGTCAGTTCAACATCTTTAGGCTCATTATTCAGCACATATCCGTCGGGAGCTTTTATCTCTCTGACCTCATACTTGCCAAGATAAAGCGGCTCAGTTTCGGCATAGCCGTTCTCGTCTGTCGTGATCTCAGAAACAACATCTCCTGCATAAGCTCTTGTTGTACCGTCGAGCGTAACAATATCTTCTTTTGCTGTTATCTGAAATACTGCGCCGCTGAGATCTCCGCCCGCAAACACGGGAGTGTAAGTTGTTGGATTCACGATCATTTCACCGTTTTCATCTGTGTAAGCGGAGGACGCCATTGTCACGCTTGTGAAAATATCTCCCGTTTTATGAACGCTGATCTTTCCTTTCTGAGCGGTGTTTTGCTTCTCAACTTTGACGATAGTAAGCGAGTTTTCTTTCTCTGCATTTTCTGAGGAAACCGAAAATGCTACGGGAGTTTTATCAAGTGCATAGCCATATGGAGCCTGAACCTCAACAAGAGAATATTCGCCGTAGGGAAGAACCTCGGGAGTAATCAGATATCCCTCAGAATTAGTGTAAAACACATCAATGGCAGTAGGAGTGGGATAGCTGTACGTCATAGCTATCTTTTCTCCGTCTGCATTGTATATCTCAAATCCTGCGCCCTCATAAGGAATGATTTTTCCCGTTTCGGAATCCACCTTTACCACCTTAACATAGCTTTTAAATTCTGCATTGTTAATAAGATAGCGGTAGGTCTGTCCGTTCTCGCTGATGTTGACATCAAAATCAGCAATAAACTCAGTACCTTCCCAGCCGACTGTCTGATGCACAGTGTAAACGCCGTATGGCATATCCTTGGTCTGTGCAAATCCGTTTTCATCGCACGTCAGGTAATCACGTTCTGTTTCAACAGCATTTGCATAAGAACCCGAAGATTTCAGATACACCTCAAATTCAGCTCCCACTTCTGGAGTTTCTATCTGAGTAGAGCCGTCATCGGAATGCTTGATCACTGCGATATTTCCCTTGATAACGTCCTCAGTCACTGTCATAGAAAGTGGGTTATGCTCAATGAAATAATTCTCAGTTTCTGCACCTACTGAGTAAACTGTTTTGTCAAGGAGATAGCCCTCGCTTGGCGAAATTTCCTGAACAGTGTAGTTTCCGCAGACATACTCTTTTGTCTTGAAATATCCGTTTTCATCGGTAGTATAGGTATCGGCAAGCTCGCCGTCCTTGTACAGTCCGTAAACTGCTCCCGCAAGCGTTCCGTCGCCCTGTTCTGATGCTGTTTCAGAATCCTGCTTTGTCACCTCTACAGTAAATTTCTTGAGGATATTTTTGAATGTCTTGGTTGTTGTTGCGTCTGCCGTAAGGGTTGCAGTTTGCTCTGCAGGAACTACATATCTTATTGGAACATTTTTCTCGGAAATGGTGTACACGATCTTCTCATTATTGCTGTTGTAAACGGGAATATCGGAAAGAATTGCAATACCGTCCGAACCTGTTTTAATTGTGTAGGTCTTACCGTTGCCCGTAATAGTAAACTCTCTGTCTCCGTTCTGATTATCCTCAGACTGTTTATTGATCTTTATCGAGCCCGTTTTAAGTTGATTGTTGAACTTTACATTCACAGTCAGATCAACGTCTCCGCTTGTCAGCGTAACATTCTGAGCCTTAGGAACTTCGTATCTTGTATCTACATTGATCTCGGATACGGTGTAGGTGATCGCTTTGCCCGTAGATGTGTTGTATACCTTTAATCCGCTAAATTCGGCAACGCCGTTTGCATTGGTTTTCTTGGTGTAACTGCTGCCGTCGTTTCCTGTGACCTTGAACTCTCTGCCGCTTACGATCCCATCTTCGGCGGTCTTGTTGACCTTAATTGTGCCTCTCGTAAAATCTTCGGTCACAAATACATTTTCGTCAGCCTTTAATGCGAACACTTCTTCAGAGATACTGTAACCTGTCGGTGCGGAGATCTCCTTAACGTAATACTGCTTTTCAGGTAACTGAATGGAGCCTGTTCCGTCCTTGCCGATAGTGATCTCGCCGACCTTGTTTTTACAAGCCTTATCGGTATATACTCCGTATTTTGCAACCGTGCCGTCTACCTTGCTTGTGCCTGAAATCTTAACCGTTCTGTCTGAAGCAAGAACCTTGGTTATTTCAAATTTCACATCATTTTTTGTGATCCTGAAAGCCGACATATTCATAGCGGTAGCAGTCTTACCGTCAGTTTTGTTGTTGATAACAACGCCCTCCGAACCGCTGGATTCTATTCTCCAATGCTTTCCGCCTGCACCTTTTCCATCGCCAACTGTCTTTGAGTTTATGAGTTTTTCCGAAACACCAATAGATCTCAGATAGCTTATTACATCATTTCTTGAATCAAATTCGCCCATATATATCCAAGCGTGATCCTCACCACCCGGATTCTGAGCGACCACCACAGAACCTGCTGTAATAACCGAACCATCAGCACACTCCCAATACGGGCGGTCCGTTGTCTTGATGTTTTTCTTTTCGACTTCGACCTTTGAAGTCTTTCCGTCGTAAGTTATGGTGCAGTTATCATTGACTGTAAGCCAATGATCTGTGTCAACAGGCACAGGGTTGTTCCAACTGAACCCCGATGTTTTGTATCCAAGCTGCGTAAGAGTATAGTACACAAGACCCGAACAGTCAATGCCGAGATTATTTATCGTTTCAACAGAAAGCGGAGTGTACTGACCCTGAACATACGCATGCCAGTAGCCCTTGTTTCCATAGGTATACGGCGAGCCGAGCAAGGTTGCCGCCTTTGCGATCACCGTATCCGCTGACGGGAATGCTGCGTTTTCAGTCGATGAGCTTGCGGCATTTGCCGTAATAACTCCGCTCATAGATGAGCCGAGCATAGAAAAAGCGCAAAGTCCTGCCATGAGCCCTGCACCGAGCTTCTTTAATATTTTCGATTTTTTGAACATAAAGTGCATTTCTCCTTTTCATTTTTGCAAAGAAAAAGAGCCGGATTTCGGCTCTTTCGTTTGCACATTTTAATATATTTCATCATATCTTTGGCTGCTTATCAAATACGCCCCTGATACATATGATTCATCAATATCTATTATTTCACTGAATCCGCAATCGTTATTCAGCAGAAATCCTTGTCCCTGTGTATCAAGAACAAACCATGTTCCGTTTACCTTAACAACATTTGCTACATGACCATACAGTTTTGACGGCGTCCATGCAAGATAGCATTCCAGATCTGTACCTTTGCACAAATAGTAGGTCTGCCACGAATAATTCACACAAGTGCCCGAACCGTTTTCAGTCATCCAGTTGTATACCGCCTCTGCCTTGCTGTAATCAGAGCCGTTATGAGATAAGCTTCTGCCGATATCCATATATCGTTCTTCCTCAGTAGGCACCGGCAAGGGTGGTTGAGTCTGCGGAACTTTTGTAGTCTGCGGCTTTGTCGTTGTGTCAGGCGGATTTGTTACCGCAGGCTTTGCAGTTGTAGTCGGAGGCGTCGGATCGTTATTCTGTTCCGCTCCGTTATTGCTCCGGTTATTATCGGACGGCGAGTTATCTGGCTGCGGATCATTTTGCACAGGCTGATAGTTATTTTCCTGACCGTTATTATTCTGTGCAGAATTGTTCTGTCCCTGACTGGAATTTCCCGAATAACCTGACGGATCTGATTTCTTGGTCGTAGTTACTGTGATATTTGTCGGTTTTGAAGTCTCGGATACCGTCTGCGAACTTGTTTTAAAAGTAGTAGTTGTGGCTTCGCTTGTATCCTTTTCTTCCTTTGCAGATGTTACTGCGGAAACTGTGACCGCAGTCGTAGTTTGGCTCACTGCCGAAGTGCCGACGCTTACTGATCTTTCGGCAGTTTCCGCTGCATTTCCGCAGGCTGATAAAAACACCGCACAGAGTATCAAAATTAATATCGCTCTTTTCATATCATCACGCTCCTTGTCAAGCAATATATCATATATCCGCCCACAAATCTATACTTTTTGCAAAAGTTCTACCTTTGTTACAAGATACACAGCAAATGCTTTAGCAAACTACATACTTAGCTCCGGTTCAGGTTCATCTTCAGGCTCCGACATTTCCTCATCGGGAGTGTTCTCCACCTCGATATCCGTCTGCTGAACCTGCTGCAGCTTGAGATCATAAGCATTGAGCACAGCCTGATTTACGGCAGTTCTCGCCGACTTGGTTATGGCGTGGAAGGTGTCGCTGTACTGCTTGTTGCCGTCCTTATCGGTGTATGAGGTGGAGGGCATATTGACAAATCTGCCCTTTTCGGTCTCGATGACCCTCAGTCCGTGAACGGCGAACATACCGTCCATCGTTACGCTGGCATATGCCTTGATTGCTGAATCCTCTTTGTTTACCATTCTGTTGATAGATGCGTGTATTCTCATAGTTTCATTCTCCTTTACATTGTCTGTTCGATTTCCGGTTCTTCTTCATATTCTTCAAGCGGTTGGATCACTTCCGGCTTTGTTTCTCTCACAGCAACCAGCCCGATACCGTGCAGATCAACTATGATATGATCAAACTGCTGCTTGTACTTTTCTATCTGTTCATCGGTAAGTGAACAGGAATCCCACTCACCGTATTCGTTACGATAATTGCCTGAAATATAGAAAGTGCCGTGAACAAGAGTATTTCCAACTATCCTGTTAGACTTTGAACCGTTCAGCAGAAACTCATCATTGCACCAGCAAATAGCATCCTGCTTTGGTTCAAAATATATTGGCTCGATGCTGCCGCCCACAACTTCCTGCATGGCATGGATATCATCTTCAATATCCTTTACATATGGTTCTTTCAGAGGTTCAAACACAAGTATCCTCATTCTTTTGCCTCACTTTCACAATACTCTTTCAGCGGACAATCGCCGCAGTCATCAAACATTGCACAGGTACGCTGTATTTCCTCTTCGGATATCCCACAGTCAAAATGCTGCTTTTTCTGTTCGTCTTGCCATACGATAAGTGAAACACCGCTGCTGTCACGTTCGACCTCTACCGTTACAGCATTTCCATGCCTATCATAAAGTCCAGAAAATTCTGTTTTGCCTTTTGCCGTTAAAACCTGTGCCAATATTATCTTCTTCATAAAAACCTCCTAATCAAAAAGCGAAAGCTGTTTGATAGCTTTCGCACGTTCGCTTGTGTCATAATTTGATATGAGCAGCTCTGCATACTGACAGCCGCCGTCATACCGCTGAGCAAGATTATTCAGTCTGCTTATCTCCTCGATATGAATATTCGGCTTATCCCATATCTCCCGTATTTCGGGGCAATCGTTGTATGAAACCAAGAACTTGCCCTTGATATCCAAAAGCGTATCACGCAGTCGAATATGGTCTTTTGTTTTAAATCCCACGTCCTTGTAGTAATTTTCAGTAGCAAAGTACGGCGGATCACAGTAGAAAAAGCTGACGGGTCTGTCGTACTGCCTGATAAGCTTTTCAAAATCCTTGTTTTCGATAACTACCTTCTGCAAACGCCTTGCCGCAAGATCAATCATCGGAAAATCAGACCACATTGAATGTGGCTGACTTCCAAAGCTGTCAAGACCGCTTGCATAGCTGCTCA
>OBDA01000362.1_pt1 | contig 8603 bp, 5 predicted proteins | sample 1503151 | NCBI WGS metagenome assembly OBDA01 (sample SAMN01760947, study PRJEB22395) | human gut metagenome
GGCGCTGGAGGCGGCCGTGGCCAATATCAACAAGAACCTGCCGGACGGCGCACAGCTGCAGCAGACGGCGGCGGAGATACAGATGCAGCTGAACACGGCCCTGGCCCGGGTGGAACGGGCGCTGGACCGGCTGAGCAGCGCCATTGGGAACGCGCCGGAGTTGCCGTCGGCACAGCAGCAGCTGCGAGATGCGGCGGCGCAGCTGGAAAAGGCGGCGGACACGCTGGAAACGTGGGCGGCGGGACTGGAGGCCTCCGGCACGGAGGCGGGCAAGACCCAGGCGGAGGCGGCGCGGCAGACGGCGGCGGAGTGCCGCAAGACGGCAAAGCAGCTGCGGGCACTGGCGGAGAGTCCGGATTCTGCCGACCTGCTGGCGGACTGCGACGCGCTGGTGAAGTCCATCCGGACGATGGTGGACAGGATCCCTGTGACTTCAAAGGCGCTGCAAAGGGAACTGGACACCGTGGCCGGTCAGGTGGCGGACACCATGGAGGGCATGGCTGCGCTGGCTGGAGACGCCAAGGTCATGAAGACCGCGCTGGCGGAGACCGCTGACGCTGTGGGCGACACCATGGCGCTGCTGCGGCCGGCTACGGAGAAGCTGCTGACCTCGCTGGAGAGCACCATAGACGACCTGGAGGGGCTGACCACAGACGAATACATGGATACGCTGGTGGATATCCTGGGCGGCGACCCGGCGGTGTACGGTCAGTATTTCCCGGAAATGGTGCAGACCAGCGTGAACGCGGTGTATCCCATCGCCAACTACGGCTCGGCCATGACGCCGTTCTACACGGTGCTGGCCATCTGGGTGGGCGGCGTGATATTGTCGTCCCTCATCAAGATACACGCCCGGACGGAGGGCCTGATCGACCCGAAGCCGGCGGAGCTGTACTTCGGGCGGTACTTGTTCTTTTTCGTGCTGAGCCAGATACAGGCGGCGGTCATCGTCACCGGCGACCTGTACATACTGAAGGTCCAGTGCCTGCACCCGGGGATGCTGTATCTCACGGGCGCGCTGACGGCCTTCACATTCAGCCTGCTGATCTATTCGCTGGCGCTGTCCTTCGGCGATGTGGGCAAGGCCATCGTGGTGGTCATCATGGTCATGCAGATCGCAGGCTCCTCCGGCACGTTCCCCATCGAGCTGCTGCCGGCCATCTATCAGAAGATCTATCGCTTCTTCCCCTTCCCCTATGCCATCGACGCTATGCGCGAGTGCATCTGCGGGATGTACGGGAATTACTACTGGCAGCAGATCGGTTTCCTGCTGCTGTTCGCCGCGGCGGCGCTGCTGATCGGCCTGCTGGTGCGGCGGCCCTTCATGGGACTGAACCACTTTATGGAGGAGAAGCTGGAGGAGACGGAGCTGCTGTGAAAGGAGGTGTTGACCGATGACAAAAGAACGGGACTATCAGGAGTTGTATGACCGCCTGCTGGAGGAGGTCAGCACCCTGCACCGGAACAACCGGCGGCGGATACGCGTCGGTATGCGGATGCTGCTGGCGGTGACGCTGGGATTGATGCTGTTGATGTTTCTGGCGGGGGGGAACAAGGTGTTCACCCTGATGCTGTGGATACTGTCCATGTTCGCGGTGGCGGCATATCTGATCGCCGTGGAGTACGCGGACTATGAGCTGCAAAAGAAGCTGGAGAACATCACCCAGATGGAGCAGGAGAGTCTGGGCACACTGCTGGAACTGCCGGAGCTGCCCAAGGTGCCACGGATGGGTCTGCTGCTGCGCCACGGCACCCGGGAGGAACAGGAGACGCCGGAGACGGAGGCAACGGCGGCGGAAGCGGCACCTGCGCCGGAGGAGACGCCGGCGGCAGAGGAGATATCCCCGGCACCTGCGGAGGAGACGCCGGTCACAAAGGCGCCGGAAGCGCCGGAGCCGGAGACATATTCCGTGGACGAGATACTGCGGGAGGTGCACGGCGGAGCGCCGCAGGTAGACAGCGCGCCGACGCCTGCCGCGCCGGTATACAGCGGCGCGCGGGTGCTGGAACGGCTGCTGGACGACCCGGAGAAGCTGGCGTCCGATCTGGACGCGCTGACCCGGGCGATACAGGGGCTGTCCGATGACCTGCGGCGCGGTGCGGCGGAGGGCCGGGAAGGGCAGGTGGACCGATGAAGAACATCTGGAAAATCTTTCGCGCCGACTGGCGGCGGCTGACGGCCAGTGTGGTGGCGGTGGTGGTGCTGCTGGGGTTGTGCCTGGTGCCGTGTCTGTACGCCTGGTTCAACATCCTGTCCAACTGGGATCCCTACGGCACGGCGTCCACCAGCCGCATCAGCGTGGCGGTGGCCAGCGAGGACGCGGGCTGCGAGGTGCTGGGCCTGGAGGTGAACATCGGCGCGTTGGTGCTGCAGGGACTGGAGAGCAACGACCAGATGGGTTGGGTGTTCGTGGACAGCCGGGCGGAGGCCCTGGACGGGGTGGAGTCCGGCGACTACTACGCGGCGTTGATCGTGCCGGAGGAATTTACCGAGGATTTTGTGAGCATCCTGTCCGGCGACCTGCGCCACCCGCAGATACAGTATTACGAGAACGAGAAGAAGAACGCCATCGCCCCCAAGATCACCAGCAAGGCCAAGACCGCCGTGCAGGAGCAGATCAACACCACGGTCATCGGCAAGGCCGCCGAGGCGCTGACCACGGCGGGCTCCGTGTTCAAGGCCATGGGGCTGGACTCGGAGGCGCTGGCGGACGGCATTATGGATAAGCTGACCGGTGCGCGGCAGGAGATGGCGCAGCTGCAGAAGGTGCTGCTGTCGCTGAAGGACGTGATGAACGGGGCGGACGGGCTGCTGACCGCGGCATCCGTGACCATCGCGGACGCACGGGGAACGGTGGAGGACGCTGATGCGGCGGCGGGCAGCACGGTGCAGCTTATCAGCACGGGCCTGAGCGCGGCGGACACGGCGTACAGCGACCTGCTGACGGTGCTGAACAACACGGATAAGGTACTGGGCGACATCGAGGATGCCCTGCGGAGTATGGATACCTCTGCCGCCGACGAAGCGTTGAAGGCGGACCTGCACCGGAAGATACAGGCGGCCATCGACGCGCTGAAGGTCCAGCTGGAGGCCACTGAGGACGAGGCCCTGAAGGCGCAGCTGGAGACGGCCATCGCCGATCTGGAGGCGCTGGACGCGCTGGTGGATACGCTGGAGCCGTCGGCCCTGCAGGGACCGGTGCTGGATATGCTGCATCAGGTGCGGCAGGAGCTGCTGGCGGCGGCGGTGCAGACCAATAAGGAGGTCAACGAATACCTGCACACCACCGGGGCCCAGGCCCAGACCACGCTGCGGTCCGTCCAGCAGCTGCTGGGGGCCGTGGGCGGCAGCCTGGGGGAGGTGTCCGGCACGCTGGACAGCTACGCCGATGCCATGACCACCGTACAGCCTACGCTGGACGCGGGTATCACCCTGGCCAACACGGTGGAGACGTATCTGGCGGATATCGAGGACGATGTGCGCCGGGTAACGGAGAGCGAAGCCTTCAAGCGCTTTACGGAGCTGATGGAGAGCAGCGATGCCGAAAGCATGGCGGACTACCTCAGCTCGCCGGTGCAGCTGAACACGGAGATCATCTATGAGATCAAGGACTACGGCGCGGCCATGTCGCCCTACTACGTCATGCTGGCGCTGTTTGTGGGCAGCCTGCTGACCGCCGTGATGCTGAAGGTACCGGTGACCCAGCCGGAGTTTGCCGGGTGCCGGGCGGTGGAGCGCTACTTTGGGCGGTTTCTCACCTTCTTCCTGATGGCCATGGCCCAGGCGCTGGTGACGGCCTTCGGGTGCCTGTACTTCGTGGGGATGGAGACGGCGGAGCCGGCGCTGTTCGTGCTGGCCTGCTGCCTGTGCTCGCTGAACTTCGCCAGCATGAACTACGCGCTGGTGTACGCTCTGGACAACGTGGGTATGGCGCTGTCGGTCGTTATCATGGTCATTCAGGTGGCCGGGTCCGGCGGCTCGTACCCAGTGCACGTGCTGCCGCAGCTGTTCCAGACCCTGTATCCCTTCATGCCCTTCCACTACGGCATGGATATGATCCGGGAGACGGTGGGCGGTATGTACGGCGACACATACCTGCGCTGCGCGCTGGTGCTGCTGGGTATGTGCGCGCTGTTTACGGTGTTCGGCCTGCTGGTATATTACCCGGCCCGAAGACTGAACGCGGCTATCGCTGCCAGCAAGGAAAAGTCCGGTATCATGTAAACAGAGAGTGCCCCCCGCAGGCCCATGGGCCTGCGGGGGGCACTTATGCTGTCGAAGCCATGAAAAAAAGTTATGCCCCCTTGCTTTTTGCCGTTTAAGGCAAAAAAGCGGGGACGTTTTTGTGCAGGGTGGAGAAAAGTTCGCACGGCGAGAATTTTCCCTCTTTTGCTGTTGCAAGGCGGGCGGGCCTATGGTACAGTACGGGTGGAGTGTTAGAAAATTAACAGGCTAAGCGACACGGCGTTCAACACGTTTTAGGAGGAGAGAGCATGAGATCGGAACAGGAGAAAACGGCGGCCATCGTCCGGGCCCACGACTGCGACAGCGCGAAGCTCATCGCCATTTTGCAGGAGATACAGGCGTCGGAGAACTACCTGAGCCAGGAGAATATGGAGCTGGTGGCGGATATGCTGCACATCAGCGTCTCACGGGTGTACAGCGTGGCCACGTTTTATGAGAATTTCTCGCTGGAACCCAAAGGAAAGCACATCATCAAGGTCTGTGACGGCACAGCCTGTCATGTGCGGAAGTCCGGGCCTATCTACGACGCGATCTATGAGTACCTGAAGCTGGACGGCAAGCGCAGGACCAGCGCCGACGGCGTATTTACGCTGGAGACGGTGGCCTGTCTGGGTGCCTGCGGTCTGGCGCCGGTGATGACGGTTGACGGCGAGGTGTACGCCAAGATGACGCCGGAGACGGCGCTGGCGGAGTTGGAGGCCATTCGCGGAAAGGAGGCGGCGGAATGAGCAAGCTGACACGGGAGGGCTTCCGCGCCATGCACGAACAGGCGGCGGAGGCGCTGGAACGGAGCAGATCGTCCCTGAACGTGCTGATCTGTGCCGGTACGGGCTGTATCGCCAGCGGGTCCATGAAGGTGTATGAGAACCTGCGGGAGGAGTGTGCCCAGCGGGGACTGCAGGTGTATGTGGGCCTGACCCACCACGGTGACGCGGAGAAGAGCCTGCACATCAAGATGAGTGGCTGCCACGGCTTCTGCGAGATGGGACCGCTGGTGCATATCGAGCCGCTGGGTGTGATGTATGTCCGGGTGAAGCCGGAGGACTGCCGCGAGATCGTGGAGAGAACGCTGCTGGGCGGCGAGGTCATCGAACGGCTGACCTATCACCAGGACGGCGTGTCCTATCCCCGGCAGGAGGATATCCCCTTTTACAAGAAGCAGCACCGGGTGGTGCTGGCCAGCTGCGGCGCCAGTGACGCGGAAAATCTGGAGGAATACATTGCCAAGGGCGGGTACATCGCCTTTGAAAAGGCGCTGTTCGACATGGATGGCGCGGCGATCTGCAGGGAGATCTCCGACTCCGGCCTACGGGGCCGGGGCGGCGGCGGGTTCCCCGCCGGACGTAAGTGGGAAAGCGTGCGCCGGCACATAGAGGAACCGGTGAAGTACATCGTCTGCAACGGCGACGAGGGTGACCCGGGCGCTTTCATGGACCGCTCCATCATGGAGGGCAATCCCCATTCCGTGCTGGAGGGCATGATGATCGCCGGCGTCGCCACCGGCGCGCACGAGGGCTATATCTACGTCCGCGCCGAGTATCCGCTGGCGGTGAAGCGTTTGCAGGTGGCCATCGGCAAGGCTGCGGCGGCCGGACTGCTGGGCGACGACATCATGGGCAGCGGGTTCAGCTTCCATATCCACATCAACCGCGGCGCCGGCGCCTTCGTCTGCGGTGAGGGCAGCGCCCTGACCGCCTCTATCGAGGGTAAGCGGGGTATGCCCCGGGTAAAGCCGCCCCGGACGGTAGACCAGGGACTGTGGGGAAAGCCCACGGTGCTGAACAATGTGGAGACGTTCGCCAACGTGCCGAACATCATCAACAAGGGCGCGGCGTGGTATCGGGGCATCGGCACCGAGGGCAGCGCCGGCACCAAGACATTTGCTTTGACGGGCAACGTGGTGAACACAGGACTGGTGGAGGTGCCTATGGGCGCCACCCTGCGGGAGATCATCTTCGACATCGGCGGCGGCATACCGAACGGAAAGAAGTTCAAGGCCGTGCAGATCGGCGGGCCTTCCGGCGGATGTCTGACCGAGGAGCATCTGGACTACCCTATGGACTTCGACTCGCTGAAGAAGCTGGGGGCCATTATCGGCTCCGGCGGCCTGGTGGTCATGGACGAGGACACCTGCATGGTGGAGGTGGCACGGTTCTTTATGCACTTTACCCAGAACGAGAGCTGCGGCAAGTGCACCCCCTGCCGGGAGGGCACAAAGCGTATGCTGGAGACGCTGGAGCGCATCATCAATAACGAGGGGAGTCTGGCCGATCTGGATCTGCTGGAGTCTCTTAGCGATACCATCACGGACACGGCCCTGTGCGGCCTGGGGCAGACGGCCTGCAAGCCGGTGATGTCCACCCTGCGGAACTTCCGGCAGGATTATCTGCGCCATGTGGTGGATCACCACTGTCCCATCTGCAACGGGCGCAAACGCCGGTTGGAGATCAAACCGGAGCTGTGCAAGGGCTGCGGCAAGTGCGCGCGGAACTGTCCCATGGAGGCCATCTCCGGGCAGCCCCGTATGCCCTACGTCATTGACAACGAGAAGTGTATCCACTGCGGCGCTTGCTGGGGCGCGTGCCCCTTCGGCGCGATCGACGCCATTGAGGAGGAGTGAGCCATGGCAAAGGGAATTATGGTCATCGACGGGCAGCGGGTGCCCTTTGACGGCGAGCGCAACGTGCTGGCGGTCATCCGCAAGGCGGGTATCGACATCCCCACGTTCTGCTATTACTCCGACCTGTCCGTTCACGGCGCGTGCCGTATGTGCATCGTGGAGGACGTAAAGACCGGGAAGATCGACGCCTCCTGCTCCATGGAGCCCCGGGACGGCATGGAGATCAGGACCAACACCGCCCGGCTGCTGAGGCACCGGCGGATGATACTGGAGCTGCTGCTGGCGGCCCATGACTGCTCCTGCACTACCTGTGCCAAAAGCGGCAACTGCCGATTGCAGGAGCTGGCCCAGCGCTTTGGTGTGCGGCATATCCGTTTCCCCAACAATAAGCCCCGGTACGAGAAGGATTACACCAGCTACGCGGTGTTCCGGGACCCCAACAAGTGCATCCTGTGCGGCGACTGCGTGCGGGTGTGCGAGGAGCTGCAGGGACAGGGCATTCTGAACTTTGCCTTCCGGGGCAGCGAGCTGCAGGTGATGCCGGCCTTTGACAAAAAGCTGGGCGAGACGAAGTGCGTGGGCTGCGGCCAGTGCGCCGCCGTGTGCACCACCGGCGCTATCACCGTTAACGATCAGATCGGCACCGCGTGGGCGGCCATCCATGACCCGAAGAAGCGTGTGGTGGTGCAGATCGCGCCGGCCGTCCGTGTGGCGGTGGGTGAGGCCTTTGGCATTCCGGCAGGCGTGAACGTCATTGACAAGATGACCACGGCGCTGAAGCTCATGGGTGTGGACGAGGTGTACGACACCAACTTCGGCGCGGATATGACCACCATACTGGAGGCGGAGGAATTTTTGCAGCGGCTGAAAAACGGCGGGCCGTTCCCCATGTTCACCAGCTGCTGTCCCGCCTGGGTGCGGTATCTGGAGTTCAACGCCCCTAAGTATCTGAAGCATATCTCCACCTGCAAATCGCCCATGGAGATGTTCGCGGCGGTCATCCGTGACAAATACGCCGAAAAAGATGCCGCCGACGGGCGGACTACCTACAACATCGCCATTATGCCCTGCACTGCCAAGAAGATGGAGGCGGCGCGGCCGGAGTTCGTCCATAACGGTCGGCCGGATGTGGATCTGGTGCTGACTACCCGGGAGCTGGTGGACATGATGCGTGAGACGGGCGTGCAGATGGACGAGCTGGAGCTGGAGTCCCCGGACCTGCCCTTCGGTTTGGGCAGCGGCGCGGCGGTAATTTACGGTGTCACCGGCGGTGTGGCCGAGGCGGTGGTGCGTCACTGCCTGCCGGACAAGAGCAAGAATGCGCTGCGGGCCGTCCGTGTCACCGATCTGCGGGGAGACGGATCCATCCGCCATGTGGAACTGAACGTGGACGGGCAGGAGCTGCGTATCGCCGTGGTCAACGGGCTGATCCACGCCAAGGAGCTGATCGCGGATATCAAAGCGGGCAAGTGCTTCTACCACCTGATAGAGGTCATGACCTGTCAGGGCGGCTGCGTGGGCGGCGCGGGACAGCCCTATGGGCTGAGCAACGTGAAGAAGAAGCGGGGCGAGGGACTGTATGCCGCCGATGCCTCCGCTATGTTCAAGCGGGCGGAGAAAAACCCCATCGTCACGTCTTTACTCAGGGAGTACGGCGAGGAAAAGTGTCACGCGCTGCTGCACGTGCACTACGGAGAATAAAAAAGCAGCCCCCCGGCTCACACCGGGGGGCTGCGG
>OBDA01000367.1_pt1 | contig 8508 bp, 5 predicted proteins | sample 1503151 | NCBI WGS metagenome assembly OBDA01 (sample SAMN01760947, study PRJEB22395) | human gut metagenome
GAGAGATAGCGCCACGGCTGCTGTTAGATGGTGAGCCGTTGGCGTTAAGTGGTGACAAGTGGCGGATTTCACCATGGTTATTAGTAACCGATGATACGGCAACCATCACCGCGTTTTTGCAGATGATTCAGGAAGGGAAGGCGATCACCTTACGCGACGGCAATCAGACCATTTCTCTGAGTGGCTTAAAAGCGGCGTTGTTGTTTATTGATGCTCAGCAAAAGCGCGTTGGCAGTGAAACCGCGTGGATCAAGAAAGGGGACGAACCGCCGCTCAGCGTACCGCCCGCGCCTGCGCTGAAAGAGGTCGCGGTGGTTAACCCAACGCCGACGCCACTCTCACTCGAAGAACGCAACGTTTTGCTGGATTATGGAAACTGGCGGATGAATGGTCTGCGCTGCTCGCTTGATCCGTTACGTCGTGAGGCGAATGTCACTGCGCTGACTGATGATAAAGCGCTGATGATGATTAGCTGTGAGGCAGGGGCCTATAACACCATTGATTTGGCATGGATTGTGTCGCGTAAAAAGCCACTAGCCTCGCGCCCGGTTCGGTTGCGTTTGCCGTTCAACAACGGTCAGGAGACGAATGAACTGGAACTGATGAACGCAACATTTGATGAGAAATCGCGTGAACTGGTGACCTTAGCGAAAGGGCGCGGATTAAGCGATTGTGGCATTCAGGCGCGCTGGCGCTTTGACGGTCAGCGTTTTCGCCTGGTGCGTTATGCCGCAGAACCCACCTGCGATAACTGGCATGGGCCAGACGCCTGGCCCACGTTGTGGATCACCCGTTAAACAAAATTGCGGGGACATGTAGGCCGGATAAGACGCGTCAGCGTCGCATCCGGCAATCAGCATCCGGCGATCACCATCAGGCACCTTTCACTCCCAGCACCTTATGCGCTTTTGCCACAATATTCTCGGCGGTAAAGCCAAAGAACGGGAACAGCTTATCCGCCGGAGCAGATTCCCCGTAACCCGTCATCCCGACAATTGCCCCTTTCAGACCAACATACTTGTACCAGTAATCGGCAATACCTGCTTCCACCGCCACGCGAGCCGCAACGTTAGAAGGCAACACCGACTCCCGATATTCCTCATCCTGGGCGTCGAAAATATCGGTCGAGGGCAGGGAAACTACGCGTACATTGCGACCTTCTCCTGCTAATTTCTCTGCCGCTTGCAGGGTAATTTCCATCTCTGAACCGGTGGCAATCAAAATAATATCTGGCTTACCACCGCTGTCTTTCAGCACATAACCGCCACGAGCAATCTCTTTAACCTGATCCGGCGTACGTTCCACCTGGGCCAGATTCTGCCTTGAGAGGATCAGTGCCGTCGGTCCGTTGTGGCGCTCAACCGCCAGCTTCCAGCCCACCGCCGCTTCCACCTGATCGCACGGTCGCCAGGTGCTGAAATTTGGCGTTAAGCGCAGGCTGGCCAGTTGCTCAACAGCCTGGTGCGTCGGACCATCTTCGCCCAGGCCAATTGAGTCGTGGGTATAAACCATAATCTGCCGCGCTTTCATCAGTGCCGCCATCCGCGCGGCGTTACGGGCGTATTCAACAAACATCAGGAACGTCGCGGTATACGGCACAAAGCCGCCGTGGTGCGCGATGCCGTTGGCGATAGCGGTCATGCCAAATTCACGCACCCCGTAGTGAATGTAGTTGCCCGCTGGATCTTCCTTCAGCGAAACAGAACCTTTCCAGATGGTCAGGTTGCTGGGAGCCAGATCCGCCGAACCGCCGAGCAACTCAGGCAGCATCGGCCCGTAAGCGTTAAGCGTATTTTGCGAAGCCTTACGGGTAGCGATTTTCGCCGGATTTGCCTGTAACTCATTGATATATTTCTGAGTCGTTTTCTCCCAGTCCTTCGGTAAACCACCGCTCATCCGTCGGGTAAACTCTTCTGCCAGTTGCGGATGAGCCTTTTTATAGGCGGCAAACTTCTCATTCCAGCTCTGCTGCGCTTTTTCGCCTTTTTCACGGGCATCCCAGGCGTGATAAATCTTTTTAGGGATCTCAAATGGCGGATGGTGCCAGCCCAGTTTTTGCCGTGCCAGCGCCACTTCTTCTTCCCCCAGTGGTGCGCCGTGCGCCTCTTCCTTACCTGCTTTATTCGGCGAACCAAAGCCAATCACCGTACGGCAGATAATCAGCGACGGCTTATCTTTCACGCTTTGCGCTTCAAGGATCGCTTCCTTCACCGCCTGCGGATCGTGACCGTCGATTTCATGGATCACATGCCAGTGATAGGCTTCAAAACGTTTTGCCGTATCGTCGGTAAACCAGCCTTCTGTTTCACCGTCGATGGAAATACCGTTGTGATCGTAAAAACCAATCAGCTTGCCCAGTCCCAGCGTGCCTGCCAGCGAACAGACTTCGTGGGAAATACCTTCCATCAGGCAGCCGTCGCCCATAAACACATAGGTGAAGTGATCGACGATCTCATGGTCTGGCTGGTTAAACTGCGCCGCCAATGTACGTTCCGCTATCGCCAGCCCGACGGCGTTCGCCAAACCTTGTCCAAGCGGGCCGGTGGTGGTTTCAACGCCTGGCGTATAGCCAATCTCCGGGTGGCCTGGGGTTTTCGAATGCAACTGACGGAAGTTCTTCAGTTCTTCCAGCGGCAGGTCGTAACCGGTCAGATGTAGCAAACTGTAGAGCAGCATCGACGCGTGACCGTTGGAAAGAATAAAGCGGTCGCGATCATACCAGGTTGGGTCGGTAGGGTTATGTTTAAGAAAATCGTTCCACAGCACTTCGGCAATATCAGCCATGCCCATCGGCGCGCCGGGATGACCAGAATTGGCTTTTTGTACCGCATCCATACTGAGTGCGCGAATCGCATTGGCAAGGTCTTTTCGGGACATATAACACTCCGTGGCTGGTTTATAGTTTGGCGGCAAGAAGATCTTCCAGTTTGCGTTGATCAACAGCGAACAGACGAATGCCTTCAGACAGTTTTTCTACCGCCATCGCATCCTGATTGTGCTCCCAACGGAACTCCGCTTCGCTCATGGGTGCTGGGCGTGGGAACGTCTGAGAAGGCGGGATTAATTTACGTACCACTGGCGAAACTTTTTCCTGCAGCTCCTTCAGCAAATTCGGTGCGATAGTCAGTCGATCGCAGCCGGTTAAGGCGAGGATTTGTTCGGTGCGACGGAAGCTCGCGCCCATCACAATGGTTTCATAGTGGTGTTGCTTATAGTAGTCGTAGATATTGCGCACCGATTTAACGCCCGGATCTTCTTCCACCACATACGGGTCCATCGGCTTGCGTGCCTGATACCAGTCATAAATACGCCCGACAAACGGCGAAATCAGAAAAACGCCCGCTTCTGCACAGGCCCGCGCCTGGGCAAAAGAAAACAGCAGCGTCAGGTTGCAGTTAATACCTTCTTTTTCCAGCTCTTCGGCCGCGCGAATTCCTTCCCAGGTCGAAGCCAGTTTGATCAAAATGCGTGATTTCTCAACGCCTTGTTGCTGATACAAGTCCACCAGATGGCGCGCCTTTTCAATACTCTTTTCTTTATCAAAAGAGAGGCGTGCATCAACTTCTGTTGACACGCGACCGGGTACGATTTTGAGAATTTCAGCACCGAAATTGACTGCCAGTTTGTCACACGCTGCGACCACCTGTTGTTCCTGGGTCTTGCCATTTTTTTTACCCCAGGCGATAGCATCGTCTATTAAATGCTCATATTGTGATAATCCGGCAGCTTTGAGTAACAGCGAAGGATTGGTGGTGGCATCCTGGGGATGATAATGGCGAATGGACTCAATATCGCCGCTGTCTGCCACGACAGTGGTGAACTGTTTGATGCCGTCTAACTCGTTCATAGGAAATACTCCTTGAAAAGTAAAGTGTTAGATGAGTGCGTTAATTCACACTTCTGAGAAATTTCGCTAAACGCATCAAAAAAGCATAGCAGACAGGCATGGTATTGCTGGATTAAGCAGGTAACATCAGTGTTATAGGATTATTACCAAAACATTATATTAATGGTGAGAGTTTGGACTTGCTCAAAGTCTGTAGACTCCGGCAGGGTAATAATGTGCGCCACGTTGTGGGCAGGGGCTGTTGCCCACACACTTTATTTGTGAACGTTACGTGAAAGGAACAACCAAATGGATGACCAGTTAAAACAAAGTGCACTTGATTTCCATGAATTTCCAGTTCCAGGGAAAATCCAGGTTTCTCCAACCAAGCCTCTGGCAACGCAGCGCGATCTGGCGCTGGCCTACTCACCAGGCGTTGCCGCACCTTGTCTTGAAATCGAAAAAGACCCGTTAAAAGCCTACAAATATACCGCGCGCGGTAACCTGGTGGCGGTGATCTCTAACGGTACGGCGGTGCTGGGGTTAGGCAACATTGGCGCGCTGGCTGGCAAACCGGTGATGGAAGGCAAGGGCGTTCTGTTTAAGAAATTCGCCGGGATTGATGTATTTGACATTGAAGTTGATGAACTCGACCCGGACAAATTTATTGAAGTTGTCGCTGCGCTCGAACCGACCTTCGGCGGAATCAACCTCGAAGACATTAAAGCGCCAGAATGTTTCTATATTGAACAGAAACTGCGCGAGCGGATGAATATTCCGGTATTCCACGACGATCAGCACGGCACGGCAATCATCAGCACTGCCGCCATCCTCAACGGCTTGGAGAAAAACATCTCCGACGTGCGGATGGTGGTTTCCGGCGCGGGTGCCGCAGCAATCGCCTGTATGAACCTGCTGGTAGCGCTGGGTCTGCAAAAACATAACATCGTGGTTTGCGATTCAAAAGGCGTTATCTATCAGGGCCGTGAGCCAAACATGGCGGAAACCAAAGCCGCATATGCGGTGGTGGATGACGGCAAACGTACCCTCGATGATGTGATTGAAGGCGCGGATATTTTCCTTGGATGTTCCGGCCCGAAAGTGCTGACCCAGGAAATGGTGAAGAAAATGGCTCGTGCGCCAATGATCCTGGCGCTGGCGAACCCGGAACCGGAAATTCTGCCGCCGCTGGCGAAAGAAGTGCGTCCGGATGCCATCATTTGCACCGGTCGTTCTGACTATCCAAACCAGGTCAACAACGTCCTTTGCTTCCCGTTTATCTTCCGTGGCGCGCTGGATGTTGGCGCAACGGCTATCAATGAAGAGATGAAACTGGCGGCGGTACGCGCGATTGCGGAACTGGCCCACGCCGAACAGAGCGAAGTGGTGGCTTCAGCGTATGGCGATCAGGATCTGAGCTTTGGTCCGGAATACATCATTCCAAAACCGTTTGATCCGCGCTTGATCGTTAAGATCGCTCCTGCGGTCGCTAAAGCCGCGATGGAGTCGGGCGTGGCGACGCGTCCGATTGCTGATTTCGACGTCTACATCGACAAGCTGACTGAGTTCGTTTACAAAACCAACCTGTTTATGAAGCCGATTTTCTCCCAGGCTCGCAAAGCGCCGAAGCGCGTAGTTCTGCCGGAAGGGGAAGAGGCGCGCGTTCTGCATGCCACTCAGGAACTGGTAACGCTGGGACTGGCGAAACCGATCCTTATCGGTCGTCCGAACGTGATCGAAATGCGCATTCAGAAACTGGGCTTGCAGATCAAAGCGGGCGTTGATTTTGAGATCGTCAATAACGAATCCGATCCGCGCTTTAAAGAGTACTGGACCGAATACTTCCAGATCATGAAGCGTCGCGGTGTCACTCAGGAACAGGCGCAGCGGGCGCTGATCAGTAACCCGACAGTGATCGGCGCGATCATGGTTCAGCGTGGCGAAGCCGATGCAATGATCTGCGGTACGGTGGGCGATTATCATGAACATTTTAGCGTGGTGAAAAATGTCTTTGGTTATCGCGATGGCGTTCACACCGCAGGTGCAATGAACGCGCTGCTGCTGCCGAGTGGTAACACCTTTATTGCCGATACCTACGTCAATGACGAACCAGACGCAGAAGAGCTGGCGGAGATCACCTTGATGGCGGCAGAAACTGTCCGTCGTTTTGGTATTGAGCCGCGCGTTGCTCTGTTGTCGCACTCCAACTTTGGTTCTTCTGACTGCCCGTCGTCGAGCAAAATGCGTCAGGCGCTGGAACTGGTCAGGGATCGTGCGCCAGATCTGATGATTGATGGTGAAATGCACGGCGATGCAGCGCTGGTGGAAGCGATTCGCAACGACCGTATGCCGGACAGCCCTTTGAAAGGTTCTGCCAATATTCTGGTGATGCCGAACATGGAAGCTGCCCGCATTAGTTACAACTTACTGCGCGTTTCCAGCTCGGAAGGTGTGACTGTCGGTCCGGTGCTGATGGGCGTGGCGAAACCGGTTCACGTGTTAACGCCGATCGCATCGGTGCGTCGTATCGTCAACATGGTGGCGCTGGCCGTGGTTGAAGCGCAAACCCAACCGCTGTAATTCTTTTTTAACTCTCACGCTTACCCTGAATATTCAGGGTAAGCGGTTTGGCTGCAATATATTAGTAAAGCTTATTACTGAGTTTGCGAATAATAAAAAAAGCAGTCTATATAATATCTCGATATTATTTTATTTATATTCATGCGTTGCATATGAAAGTTTATGCACCACAGCGAATATCTCTCCATTCTTAGTGATCTACCTCACCTTTTAAACGCGCTTGCCGAATTTTGTTATTTACTCTGACGAAAAATTGTCACGATACACGAAAGTTTTTCACAGGCGGCGACTCATGGATAAAGAACGCATCATTCAGGAATTTGTGCCCGGCAAACAGGTCACACTGGCGCATCTCATCGCGCATCCCGGTGAGGAACTGGCGAAGAAAATCGGCGTTCCGGATGCGGGCGCAATTGGCATTATGACGCTAACTCCCGGCGAAACGGCGATGATCGCCGGTGATTTAGCGCTGAAAGCCGCTGATGTGCATATCGGTTTTCTCGACCGCTTCAGCGGTGCATTGGTGATTTATGGCTCGGTGGGCGCAGTAGAAGAAGCGTTATCACAAACCGTCAGCGGTTTAGGTCGCTTATTAAATTATACGCTTTGTGAAATGACCAAAAGTTAATACGAGGCATTCATGAAACGAATTGCGTTTGTGGGTAGCGTCGGGGCAGGAAAAACAACGTTATTTAATGCGTTGCAGGGGAATTATACCCTCGCCAGAAAAACACAGGCCGTGGAATTTAATGATAAGGGCGATATTGATACGCCGGGTGAATATTTTAGCCATCCCCGCTGGTATCACGCCTTAATTACCACGCTACAGGATGTAGACATGCTGATCTATGTCCATGGCGCAAATGACCCGGAAAGTCGGTTGCCTGCCGGGTTGCTGGATATTGGCGTCAGCAAACGGCAAATCGCCGTCATCAGTAAAACGGACATGCCAGATGCTGACGTCGCCGCAACGCGAAAGTTATTGCTTGAGACGGGTTTCGAAGAGCCGATTTTCGAGCTAAACAGCCACGACCCGCAAAGCGTGCAGCAACTGGTGGATTATCTGGCATCTCTCACCAAACAGGAGGAAGCAGGTGAAAAAACTCATCACAGCGAATGATATTCGTGAAGCACACGCGCGCGGCGAACAGGCAATGTCCGTGGTTCTGCGCGCCAGCATTATTACCCCGGAAGCCCGTGAAGTGGCGGATCTACTGGGTTTTACCATCACCGAATGTGATGAATCGATCCCGGTAACGGCGTCCGTGCCCGCCAGCGTGCCAGCCGACAAAACCGAAAGCCAGCGCATCCGCGAAACCATCATTGCCCAGCTGCCGGAAGGCCAGTTTACCGAAAGCCTGGTCGCACAGCTGATGGAAAAAGTGATGAAGGAAAAACAGTCGCTGGAGCAGGGCGCAATGCAGCCGAGCTTCAAATCGGTGACCGGCAAAGGCGGCATCAAAGTGATTGATGGCAGCAGCGTCAAGTTTGGTCGTTTCGACGGCGCAGAGCCGCATTGCGTGGGCTTGACTGATCTTGTGACCGGAGACGACGGCAGCAGCATGGCCGCTGGTTTTATGCAGTGGGAGAACGCATTCTTCCCGTGGACCCTGAACTACGACGAAATCGACATGGTGCTGGAAGGGGAGCTGCATGTTCGCCACGAAGGCGAAACCATGATCGCCAAAGCGGGTGACGTGATGTTTATCCCGAAAGGCTCCAGTATCGAATTTGGTACGACATCCAGCGTGAAATTCCTGTATGTCGCCTGGCCGGCTAACTGGCAATCCCTATGAAAGATTTCATCACCGAAGCATGGCTAAGAGCGAACCATACGCTCAGCGAAGGCGCAGAGATCCATCTCCCTGCGGACAGTCGCCTGACGCCCTCTGCCCGGGAGTTACTGGAAAGCCGCCATCTGCGCATCAAGTTTATTGACGAGCAGGGCCGCCTGTTTGTTGACGATGAACAGCAGCAGCCGCAGCCCGTTCATGGGCTGACCAGTAGCGATGAACATCCGCAGGCGTGCTGCGAACTGTGCCGCCAGCCGGTGGCAAAAAAGCCGGATACGCTGAGATCGGAAGAGCACACGCCTGAACTCC
>OBDA01000372.1_pt1 | contig 8437 bp, 5 predicted proteins | sample 1503151 | NCBI WGS metagenome assembly OBDA01 (sample SAMN01760947, study PRJEB22395) | human gut metagenome
GTTTTCAGAGCCGCAGATCCCGCAAAAGCAATTGAGCTTTTTAAATCATTCTGATAAATTCTGATAATAAGCAAGCCCGAATCCGATATTTCTCGAATTCGGGCTTTTGTTTTTTATATGAAATGAACAGGCGTAAAACACTGAAAATTCTTATATTGTAATTGTCAATATATGTAAAAACGGTCGATAAAAAGGCAATATACACAATAATAAGCACGAAAATTTGTACAATGCAACAATTTCACCGTTATTTTGCACAGATTTTTAGCTAAAACATTTCCGTTAAAAGAATAACAGATTCATTGCCCGAACAACTTAAATGTGCTATAATCTAAATGTCCTCGGAAATTTTGTACTGTTAAAGTTTCCGAAGCTTAGAAGTATTGCCACAAAACTGTGGCGAACGGTAATTTTATTTTATTAAAGGAGCAGCAAGTATGAAAAAAATTCAGAAAAAGCTTTCTGTGGTTCTTGCGGTAATGATGGTGCTGTGCATGTTCACAGCTCTGCCTTTCTCAGCAAGTGCTGCCGAAACAAGCGAAGAAACAAGTGCAGGCAACAAGATCAATGTTACATCAAATGTGGCAGATCCTGTTTCGTATGATTACAATGCACAGACAAAGCAGGTTGTTGTCACTTACCTTCTCAAGGCAGATCACATGATCGTTAATGCACAGAGCAGTCTTACATACGACAGCAAGGTTCTCAAGCTTGCATCAACAAATACAAGGGAAAAGGTTTTCCCTGTATTCCAGAGAAGCATCGTTTGGAATCCAAGCCTTACAAATAAGGTTCGCTTCACCTGCTCAAGCCTTGATCTTTTCAACTTCAAGTCAGAGAATGTTTATTGCACATTTACATTTGATGTTGTAGGCAGCGGTGACACAACAGTAAATCTCAATGTTGATTATCTTACAGGTACAGAGGCTGATACATATGATGAGCTCTTCGAAAGCGAAAAGAAGGACATCGGTTATATTGACAATAGTGCTAACAAAGTAGCAGGTGCTGCATTTACTGCAAAGGCAGTTCTCGTTCAGGACGAAGAGCCAACGACAGCTCCTCAGCCTACAACAGCAACACAGCCCACAACAGCAACACAGCCTACAACTGTAACACAGCCAACAACAGCAACACAGCCGGCAACACAGCCAACAACAGCAACACAGCCGGCAACACAGCCGACAACAGTTGCTCCTTCGGATGTTCCTACAGACGGCTACTATGTATACGGCGACAACATCAAGCTCAAGCTTACATCAATCGGTACAGATAAAGTAGGCGGAAAAATCGCTCTTCAGAAGGGTACATACACATTCAAGATTGATAACTATGGCACACTTCTCGGTTACTCTAAGACATTTACAGACACAACAAAGGGTCTTACATTCAACAAGAATTACAAAAGCAGCACAACACTCGTTGCAACAGGCGGTACATACACATTCCAGTTTAACACAAAGACAAACACACTCGTTGTTAAGTATGACAAGAACCTCCCGAATGATTACCTCATCGGTGACCTCAACACAATTCTTTCGCCTGTAAAAGGCAGAACTATCGCAGTTGGTTCAACATATCTTGCAGCAGGCACATACAAGTTCAAGCTTTCTGCAGATAATGTGGTTTACGGTTACAGCAAAGTAATCAACAACACAACAAACGGAAATTCACTTTCACTCAACAGCAAGTATTCAAGCTACCTAACACTCAACGCAACAGGCGGTACATACACATTCACACTCAACACAAAAACAAAGAAACTCGTTGTAGGTTATGCTCCTGCAAAGGATGAGAAAGCTGATGATGTTCATGTATCGGGCGACATCAACCTCGTACTTGATGACAAGGGCGGCGAGAGCAATGTTGCAAAGGGTACAGTAAAGCTTAGTGAGGGTACATACTCATTCAAGGTTTATAACTACGGTACAGCATACACAATCGGTTCAAAGATTGTTGACAGCGGTACAAAGAACCTCAAGAGCTCTTACACATCTAATGTAACACTTATCGCATCAGGCGGTACATATACATTCAGCTTCGACAAGACAACAGGAGCACTTAAAGTAACTAAAAAATAATCATTGATTTTTGATTATAATTTGGCGGTGTTCGTCACTTGTTCGTAAGCGAATAATAAGACATAACTGAAATTATTAAAAAATGCATCAGATCCCGAAAAAGGTCTGATGCATTTTTGTTTTGTATAAAACCCGTACGGCGACTTGCCGTCGGCAAATTATATACAATATAAATTCGTATCCCATGCCGGAATATATGGGTGGTGGCGGAGAAAAATTTTGTAGTCGGGATTCACGCTGTGAATATACAACGCAAGTCGGAAAATGTCTTCAAACCTGTGATATGCCGAAAAATTCAGCTTTGGTTTGCAATTTTCCATTGTTTTCTGCATACCGATAAGGGTTTCCATATCCGCCCCCTCGACATCGGCTTTAATGTAGCCTGCCGCCATTCCGCAGAGAATCGTATCGACTGTCGCAACCTTTGTTGCAACGCCCTTGTCGGCAATTGCGCTGTTGCGACCGGCCTTGTTGTTGAATATAAGCTCCGTGTTTTTACTGTATGAGCCGAGTTGCCAAAGCGACACATTCGCCATACCCTTGCAATGAAGTTTCAGCTTTTCAAAATTCTTTGCGTTAGGTTCAAATGCGATTATACGCTTGTAATTGCCGTTTGTGTAGTGCAGAAATTCGTCAATCGTGTCGCCGTTGTATGCGCCGAGGTCAACATAGCTTTCGTTTTCACTGAGATTCAGAATATTGCCGAAAGCCTCGTTCTTGCCGGTTGTGACAGGGGGGAGGAGGTCAATTCTGCCTGTGTAGTAGAATTTCAGAATGTTTTCGTAAACCTTTTTTGAAAGGTCATCGGCAAGCAGACTGTATGCACTTTCAATTTGCTCTTTATTTTCGGTAATAAAATCATTGTCAAAAAGTTTGTTTCCAAAAACAGGAACGGAGGGGACAAGCGTTTCGTGCTTTTCGGAAATTTTCGTTATGTGTTCCATGACATCGGGGAGCTGGCTTGCAAAGCAGAGGGCGATTATAATGTCGCCAAATTCGGTTTCAACATCGGAAAGTTTCTTCACCGTGAAATCGTGGAATTTCTGCCCACGCACAAAATCATCACTTGCAATAACGGCAGACGCTTTGATTCCGTATCGGTCAAATGCGGCAAGAACCTTGTCCGCACCGTCACCCATTCCGTAAAGCACAACAGGCTTTCCGCAATTTTTCAGTCGTTCCCATACAGATATTTCGTTTTTTAAAAGTTCGGTTATATTAAACATATAGATACTCCAATTAGTGTATATGGCATTGTAATTGTTTTCGCAATGAACGCCCCTACGGGTTTGCAAAGCAAAAAAAGTATAAAAAAACGCCCACCCTACTGGGTGGACACTTTATATGTTGGCATCTCCCTATTTTTCCGGGCCGTCACCAGCCAAGTATCTTCGGCACCACTGAGCTTAACTTCTGTGTTCGGTATGGGAACAGGTGGACCCTCAGCGTCATCAACACCAACTTATTAACTTTTGTTTCTCTCTTGAGAACAGTATTGATTATACTACGGGCTGCACCAAATGTCAACACTTTTTTTAAAAAAATTTAAAAATTCTTTTAAAACCTTGAAAAGCCCGTATTTATCCCGATTTATCGCCGTTTTAACCGTCATTAAACCCGATATATACTTGATGCGGTGAAAAATTATACATATTTTGGCTTGTTAAAGCGTAAAAAATAGGATGCCGTTGTTTGCCGTAAATTATTGACTAAACGGATAAAAATGTGTACAATTAAATAGATTAGAACAGATTGGGATGTTTAGAATGAATAATGTAAATAAGTGTAAAATGCTTTTGTCATCACTCTCTGTATTCAGAGGTATAATGAACAGAAGCGTTCCGAAAGCCTTTTATGAACTTTTGCTTTCGCTCGACAAAAAGCCTGAGGAATTTCTCGGTGCATACGGCAAGCTTTGCTCAATGCTTTGCGAAAGAGGCTGTGCGGATAAGTTCGCATTTGCAATCAGCGAAACGGCTCTTTTTGACGATAACTGTTTTGCCCGTGCCGCAACAGCCGGCAGACAGGGCGAGTTACCCGAAAATGTTGTTTCTGCCGTTAAGACAGACTGCGACGCTATTTTAACAGCCGCAAAGCTTACTTCCGATGAAGTGCTTGAGGCATATACCTATGCCGATGAAATCAAGGAGCTTATTCCGATTCTTCCAAAGTGGCAGACAGGCAAGTGCGCTCCGTGCTTTGACGGATTTGACGGTTCACTTGACAAGCTTTCTGCTTATTATAAGGAAAACGGTTGCGGAATGTTTGCCCGTTACAAGGCATTCATCTGGCGTGACGGTGACATTCAGCCTGTTGAGCATCCGGACAAGATTGATATGGATACATTTACGGGATATGAGCGTCAGAGAAGTCAGGTTGTAAACAACACACTTTCATTTATTCAGGGCAAGAGCTGTAACAACTGTCTGCTTTACGGTGATAAGGGTACAGGTAAAAGTTCAACAGTCAAGGCAATTGCAAACGAGTTCCGCAAGGACGGACTCCGCATTGTTGAAATGCCTAAGGACAGGCTCATTGATTTTCCGCTTCTTGTTGACAAGATTGCCGCTCTTCCGCTTAAATTCATTATATTTATTGATGATCTTTCGTTCCAGCATCAGGATCAGAGCTATACAACCCTTAAAGCCGTGCTTGAGGGCGGACTTGCGGCTCGTCCCGATAATGCGTTGATTTATGCAACATCAAATCGCAGACACCTTGTTAAGGAAAGCATTTCCGACAGAACGCATACTGTTGATGATATCAATGTTCGTGACAATATGCAGGAAAGTCTTTCGCTTTCGGACCGTTTCGGTCTTGCAGTCTGCTACACAATTCCTTCAAAGAATGATTTTCTTGAAATTGTATATTCTCTTGCAGAGCAGAGAGGCGTCAAGATGACTCACGAAGAGCTTGCACTCGGTGCTGAGCAGTTTGCACTTTCAAGAGGCGGTCGTTCGCCAAGATGTGCAAGACAGTATGTTGAATCGCTGTTTTGCTGATTAATCGGAGGTCAGTTATGAAAACAAAAATAATTTCAATTGCTCTTGCAGTTGTGACAATGCTTTCGGCAGTTGCGCTTTTCAGCGGTTGTTCTGACGGAGAATATCCTGTTGAGGTGGCAAACATCACGATAGAAAGTCAGCCAAAGAACATTGTTGTTCTTGATGCGCCGACAGCCGATATCCTCATCGCAACAGGCTATGACAGATATATTGTGGGCAGAAGTGATGAGGTTGACCAGCAGTCAATCGCAGTTGCCCCGAGCGTCGGTTCATATGAAAATCCCGATACCGACAAAATTATCAATTCCGGCACAAACCTTGTGTTTGCAGGTCAGTCAATAAATGAGGACGCAAAGAAGAAGCTTCAGGACAAGGGTATTCAGGTTGTCACAATGTCACACGGTGACACTCCCAAGCAGGTTGAAACAAACTATGTGACAATCGGCAAAATTTGCGGCGGCACAAAAACGGGCGCAAAGAAGGGTGAAGATACCTACAATGAATTGCTTGATAAGATGAACAACTACAAACAGCAGGTTAATAACAGAAATTCCGGCATTCTTGATACGGTTTGTTATCTCTATACAGAAGACGACAGACTCAAGATGATGACAAGCGGAACATACGGCGATATGCTCCTCGGTTATACGGGGGCGGTTAATGCCGCAGTAAACATCAGCGACAACAATGTTGATGTTGCAACTCTCAAGATTGCAAATCCGAACTTTATCTTCTATGCAGACAAAGCTACTCTTGATAAAATTAAGGGCGATACAACACTAGCAAGTCTTGGCGCAGTTAAGACAGGCAAAATTCTTGAGGTTTCGCTTGAAGAAATGTCAAGACCCGGCAATACTGCTCTGGAAGCACTTGAAAAAATGGTTTACTTTATGTATCCCGACCTCAAGCCAAAGTCTGCAACAGACACAACAAAGGCTCAGGATGCGACAGCGTCAAAGACTGACGCAACAACCGCAACTCAGGCAACAACAACCGCAAGCAATTCAAAGTCGGTTGCCGATAAGTATAAGCTTACCATTACATCAGACCTTTCACTCAAGCAGGAAGATGAAAACGACACGGTAAAGGCTATGCAGCTCCGCCTTTATAACATCGGTTACATTGCCGACAAGGACAATGTGACAGGCTACTACGGCGAAGTAACAGCCGAGGCTGTTAAGAAATTCCAGAAAAACAACGGTCTAAAAGAAACAGGTACAGCCGATAACGCAACTCTTGTATTGCTTTTTGACAGTTCAGCGAAAAAAGCGAAATAATTTTGTAATATAAAAAATTAACTCGGTGCAGATATGATTCTGTACCGAGTTTTTGTGTATGTATGGGAAATCTTCGTTTTTCCGTTAAGTAATGGCAGAAAATTTATGATGAAAATAAACTGTATAAATGAGATACAGTTACCGAAATAATGTAGGGGAGAACCGTGTTCTCCTGTTCGTGTGCATTGCACACGATTGCACGCATAGTGTGCAAATTTGTTTTATAAAACGACTATCTATCCGACATTAATTTTCCATTTTCAATTTTCAATTTTCCATTTAAAAAAGTTCCGGGTGCATTCGGCTGTAGTGAAAAATGTACTGCTGGGCGATGCCTGCGTACTGACCGAAATCGTCACCGTTCATATTCGGGAACAGCTTTTCCATTGCCCGTTTCATCCACACATCAATCGGAAAAGCCTCAATTCTGTGCATACCGAAAAGAAGTGTGCAGTCGGCAACCTTTTTGCCGACGCCAGTAATTTTCATAAGCTCCGCTCTTGCGTCTTCATAGCCGAGCGTGAAACAGCTGTCAAGATTCACCTCGCCGTTTGCAACCTTTTGTGCCGCATCAATAATGTAACGGTTGCGAAATCCTGCCCTCAGCGGTGCAAGGTCATCGGGCGAAAGTTTTGCAAGTGTTTCGGCTGTCGGGAACGCAAATTCTCCGTCATCAAGCCGTGTGCCGAAGTTCTCGCACAAACGCTCAACAATGCCTTTGATTCGCTTTATATTGTTGTTCTGCGAAATGATGAATGTGCAGAGTGCCTCAAAAGGCTCTTGTCTTAAAATCCTTATGCCCGGGGCGTACTTTGCCGCCTCGTTCAGAACGGGATGTATTGTGCTGATTTCTTCACGGATTTTTCCGTAATCAAGCGAAAAGTCAAAGTAGCTGTACCAGATGTTTTTGAAGTCGTCAGCCGTTGCATTTTCAATGTACATATCCGTTTTGTCAAGGCTGACGGTTACGCTTTTGCCGTAGGCAACACCGTGAAAAGAACCGTCGTCCTGCGGTTTCCAACGAAAGCTCTGACCGCAGTCGAGAGTCTGCGCAAGGTCAAGGTCATGCACATCGGTTATTTTGATTTTGTTGTCGAGTTCAATACATTCCATGATTTTCACCGCCGAAATTTTCTTAATAAAGTATATCACATTCGGGAAAATTATGATATACTTTATTTAAAATTGAAAATGGAAAATGGAAAATGAATGTCGGGAAGATAGTTTGTTTGTAAAACAGATTTCAGTCCCGACTGTATTTCAGACAGGAACTCATTGAACGCAAGCCTTGATGAAATATTTTGTTTAAACACATATGTTTTGATATGATGAAAACGGTGTGTTATAACCACTACATTAACTCAAAAGGAGGATTATTGTGAAAGAAACTATCTGCACAATTCCGATTAACGATATATTTATGCCGAAATGCGGTTGTCCGTTTTGCCGAATGGAGAGTATGCTTGAGGAGCAGTATGTAAAATTCATTACGGGCGATGCGATGATGGAGCCTAATATCAGGATTGAAACCAACAAAAAAGGCTTTTGTCACCGCCATTTTTCGCAGATGTTTGAAAAAGGACAAAAATTGCCGAATGCGCTTATTCTTGAAAGTCATCTTCAGGAAATTATTGATAACGATGTGCCGAAAAAGCTGAAGGGCAAGCCTGATAAGAAACAGCTTGAAGTCATTAAAAAGCGACTTGATTCGTGTTATGTATGCGACAGAATCGAGTGGGATATGCACCATTTTTGCGACACGATTTTTGTTGAGTGGGCAAAGGGAGAGGAGTTTTATAAGCTGTACAACGAACAGCCGTTTATCTGCTTTAAACACTACGATTTTATCATGAATGTTGCAACCCAAAAGAGTAAGCTGCCGTCAAAGCTTTTACCGCAGTTCTATGCCGAAACAGCAGGCCTTACAAAAAAATATCTGCTGTCGCTTAAAGAAGATATCACATATTTTTGCTCAATGTTTGATTACCGCAACCACGGCAAAGATTGGGGAAGCTCCAAGGATTCAATTGAGAGAAGTATTGAATTTTTGACAGGCGAAAAGCCGTACACGGCG
>OBDA01000378.1_pt1 | contig 8376 bp, 4 predicted proteins | sample 1503151 | NCBI WGS metagenome assembly OBDA01 (sample SAMN01760947, study PRJEB22395) | human gut metagenome
TTATTTACTTCTGCTGCACGAAATTGCGGTAAGCCGCCACGACCTGCAGAAAATCCTCAACGCCGCATAGCGACAGGCTTTCTTCGTCGTAGTAGTTCATCCCCTCTTCCATTTCATCGCCAGCGAATTCCAGTTGATTGGCGCGAACCATCACCTCTTCACCGTCCATCCACAGGGTGTATTCATGCCCTGCCCGTTGCCAGGACCGTTCGCTACCTTTCAGTGCGTGCGCTGCTTGTTCCACTTCATCAAGCAAGGCCAGGTTTTCTTTCACCTCTTCATTAAACCAGTGCCCGACCACTTCATGCCCCATGGACATACGCACCTTTACCACTCCGGTAATATCGCGCAGAAATTCGTAATCCATAGTGTGTTCCTCTGCTCCCGGCAATGCGCCGAAATCGCATCGCGCCATTGATGTAATTATCGCAGCCTTACCGGAGAAAAACAGCGGAACGGCGATGGTTTAGAAATAAAAAATGCCCGGGAATCTCATTCACCGGGCATTGTGTCGTTTATGCGCAGCGCGTGCGCTTACTTATTACACCGCAGTCTGGAAAATCACCCCATCGGCTTTTTCGGTGTACTGAGAAAGCTGGTTGAAGTTCAGATAACGATAAGTATCAACGGCAGTTTTATCTACTTGCGCAACGTAGGTCTGGTACTCTTCCGGCGTCGGCAGTTTGCCAATCAGCGCCGCAACAGCCGCCAGTTCTGCAGAAGCCAGGAAGACATTCGCGCCAGTCCCCAGACGGTTCGGGAAGTTACGGGTAGAGGTGGAAACCACCGTCGCACCGTCTGCTACACGCGCCTGGTTACCCATACACAGAGAACAGCCCGGGATCTCGATACGAGCCCCGCTCTTACCGAAGACGCTGTAGTAGCCTTCTTCAGTCAACTGTGCGGCGTCCATACGGGTTGGCGGTGCCACCCACAGGCGGGTCGGCAACTGGCCTTTATGCGCATCCAGCAGTTTACCCGCAGCACGGAAGTGACCGATGTTAGTCATGCAAGAACCGATAAATACTTCGTCGATCTTCTCGCCCTGTACCGCAGACAGCGGACGCGCGTCATCCGGGTCGTTCGGTGCACAGAGGATTGGCTCTTTAATATCCGCCAGATCGATGTCGATCACTGCCGCGTATTCAGCATCTGCATCGGCTTCCAGCAGCTCAGGATTCGCCAGCCATTTTTCCATGCCCTGAATACGACGTTCGAGGGTACGACGATCGCCATAACCTTCCGCGATCATCCACTTCAGCAGGACGATGTTAGAGTTCAGGTATTCGATGATCGGTTCTTTGTTCAGCTTGATAGTACAACCAGCGGCAGAACGCTCAGCGGACGCATCGGTCAGTTCAAATGCCTGCTCAACTTTCAGATCCGGCAGACCTTCAATTTCCAGAATGCGACCAGAGAAGATGTTTTTCTTGCCTTTCTTCTCAACGGTCAGCAGACCTTGTTTGATCGCATACAGCGGGATCGCGTGTACCAGATCGCGCAGGGTGATGCCCGGCTGCATTTTGCCTTTGAAGCGCACCAGAACGGATTCCGGCATATCCAGCGGCATTACGCCTGTTGCGGCTGCAAATGCCACCAGACCAGAACCCGCCGGGAAAGAGATACCGATCGGGAAACGGGTATGGGAGTCACCACCGGTACCGACGGTATCCGGCAGCAGCATACGGTTCAGCCAGGAGTGGATTACGCCGTCACCCGGACGCAGCGACACACCACCACGGTTCATAATGAAGTCCGGCAGCGTGTGGTGCGTGTTCACGTCAACTGGCTTCGGATACGCCGCGGTATGGCAGAAAGACTGCATCACCAGGTCAGCCGAGAAGCCCAGGCACGCCAGGTCTTTCAGTTCATCACGGGTCATCGGGCCGGTGGTGTCCTGAGAGCCTACAGAAGTCATTTTCGGTTCGCAGTACGCGCCCGGACGAATGCCTTTCACGCCACAGGCACGGCCTGCCATTTTCTGCGCCAGCGAGAAGCCGCGATAGCTCTCAGCGACATCTTTCGCCTGACGGAACACATCACTGTGCGGCAGACCAAGTGCTTCACGCGCTTTGGTGGTCAGGCCACGCCCGATAATCAGCGGAATACGACCGCCAGCACGCACTTCATCAATCAGCACGTCGGTTTTCAGTTCGAAGGTCGCCAGCAGTTCGCCGGTTTCGTGGTTACGCACTTCACCTTTGTACGGGTAAACGTCAATCACGTCGCCCATGTTCAGGTTAGAGACGTCGACTTCGATTGGCAGTGCACCCGCGTCTTCCATCGTGTTAAAGAAGATGGGTGCAATTTTACCGCCGAGGCACAAACCACCGCCGCGTTTGTTCGGCACATGTGGAATATCATCGCCCATAAACCACAGAACGGAGTTAGTGGCGGATTTACGCGAAGAACCCGTACCCACAACGTCACCGACGTACGCCAGCGGGAAACCTTTCTGTTGCAGAGCTTCGATTTGCTTGATCGGACCAACAACACCTGGCTGGTCTGGCTCAATACCTTCACGGGCGTTTTTCAGCATCGCCAGCGCGTGCAGTGGGATATCCGGGCGTGACCACGCATCCGGTGCCGGAGAAAGGTCATCGGTGTTAGTTTCGCCAGTGACTTTGAAGACGGTAACGGTCAGTTTTTCAGCCAGCGCCGGGCGATTCAGGAACCATTCGGCATCCGCCCAGGACTGCATAACCTGCTTCGCATATTCGTTGCCTGCTTTCGCTTTCTCTTCTACGTCATAGAAGTTATCGAACATCAGCAGCGTGTGAGAAAGTGCTTTGGCAGCAATAGGTGCCAGTTTGGCATCATCCAGCGCGTCGATCAGCGGATGAATGTTGTAACCACCCTGCATGGTGCCCAGCAGTTCGATGGCTTTTTCCGGAGTCAGCAGAGGGGATTTGGCTTCGCCTTTCGCGATAGCAGCCAGGAAGCCTGCTTTGACATAGGCGGCTTCATCGACGCCTGGGGGAACACGGTTGGTTAACAGATCTAACAGGAATTCTTCTTCGCCCGCGGGCGGGTTTTTCAGCAGCTCTACAAGTGCGGCCATTTGGTTTGCATCCAGGGGTTTGGGCGCAATCCCCTCAGCGGCACGCTCAGCTACGTGCTTACGGTATTCTTCTAGCACGACGGTTCTCCTCGCTCTCATTGTCATAGTGCGGCAGGCGATTCTCTTCACGCTCCTGTGAGACAGCAGTTTGTAGGGTAAATGCCCAGTACCGCAACGGGCAGAATAGCAGGATTTTGACGATGTGTTAATCTGTTTACAAAAAAGCAACATAAAAAAGTGGCTGAATCGTTAAGGATGGTCTAGAGATTGTTTCCCTCCGTAAAAACTTCGTTAATTCGCATGGTGATAATCACCTTTCTCAACGAATCCCAAGATTAGTCAAAATTTAAACTACCGCCTCTTTATACTCGGATTCACAGCACCTGCGGGTGGCAGTTCGCCGACCATTGCGATTTCCTTGAGATCCGAATTATGAAAATGACTTTGCCGTTTAAACCCCATGTGCTGGCGCTAATTTGCAGTGCCGGGCTTTGTGCCGCCTCTACCGGGCTATATATAAAAAGCCGCACAGTGGAAGCGCCTGTGGAACCGCAATCGACACAACAGACTGCGCCTGACATCACCGCAGTTACGCTTCCTGCAACGGTTTCCGCACCGCCCGTAACGCCCGCCGTCGTCAAATCCGCATTCAGCACTGCACAAATCGATCAATGGGTTGCGCCTGTCGCGCTGTACCCCGATTCTCTGCTTTCACAAGTGTTAATGGCATCAACCTATCCGGCAAACGTTGCTCAAGCAGTGCAATGGTCGCACGATAATCCACTTAAACAAGGCGATGCTGCTATTCAGGCGGTATCTGACCAGCCGTGGGACGCCAGCGTTAAATCACTGGTGGCCTTTCCACAATTGATGGCATTGATGGGCGAAAACCCGCAATGGGTGCAAAACCTGGGCGATGCTTTTCTGGCGCAGCCGCAGGACGTGATGGACTCGGTACAGCGATTGCGGCAACTGGCGCAACAAACCGGCTCGCTGAAGTCATCAACCGAACAGAAAGTTATTACCACAACGAAGAAAGCTGTACCGGTAACACAGACAGTCACGGCTCCCGTCATACCATCCAATACCGTTTCAACTGCCAGCCCCGTCATTACAGAGCCTGCAACAACCGTCATTTCCATTGAGCCCGCCAATCCTGATGTGGTCTATATTCCCAACTACAACCCAACCGTGGTTTACGGGAACTGGGCCAATACTGCGTATCCGCCGGTTTATCTGCCACCACCAGCCGGAGAACCGTTTATTGACAGCTTTGTGCGCGGATTCGGCTATAGCATGGGTGTTGCTACCACGTACGCACTATTCAGCAGCATCGACTGGGACGACGACGATCATGACCATCATCATCATGACGATGATGATTATCATCACCACGATGGCGGTCATCGTGACGGTAATGGCTGGCAACACAACGGCGACAACATCAATATCGACGTCAACAATTTCAACCGTATCACCGGTGAGCATCTTACTGATAAGAATATGGCATGGCGGCACAATCCAAACTACCGTAATGGTGTGCCCTATCATGATCAGGATATGGCAAAGCGGTTTCATCAAACCGATGTCAACGGCGGAATGAGCGCCACGCAGCTACCTGCTCCAACACGCGACAGCCAGCGTCAGGCGGCAGCAAGTCAGTTTCAGCAACGAACACACGCCGCCCCCGTCATTACACGAGATACCCAACGTCAGGCAGCGGCACAGCGGTTTAATGAAGCTGAAAACTATGGGAGCTATGACGACTTCCGCGACTTCAGCCGTCGCCAACCACTGACCCAGCAACAAAAGGACGCCGCTCGTCAGCGTTATCAGTCGGCCTCGCCTGAGCAGCGCCAGGCAGTCCGCGAGAAAATGCAGACTAACCCACAGATCCAGCAGCGAAGAGACGCAGCGCATGAGCGTATTCAGTCAGCCTCGCCTGAGCAGCGCCAGGTGTTTAAGGAAAAAGTACAGCAGCGCCCACTGAACCAACAGCAACGTGATAACGCCCGCCAGCGTGTTCAATCAGCATCACCTGAACAACGTCAGGTTTTTCGGGAAAAAGTTCAGGAGAGCCGCCCACAACGTCTAAACGACAGTAACCATACTGTCAGGCTGAATAACGAGCAACGGTCAGCAGTACGCGAACGTCTCTCTGAGCGCGGAGCAAGGCGACAGGAAAGGTAAATTGCAGACGTAAAAAAAGCGGCGTGGTTAGCCGCTTTTTTAATTGCCGGATGTTCCGGCAAACGAACACTTACTTCTTCTTCGCTTTCGGGTTCGGCAGGTCGGTAATGCTACCTTCGAACACTTCTGCCGCCAGGCCCACAGACTCGTGCAGAGTCGGGTGCGCGTGGATGGTCAGTGCGATGTCTTCAGCATCACAACCCATTTCGATTGCCAGGCCGATTTCACCCAGCAGCTCGCCGCCGTTGGTACCGACAATCGCACCACCGATCACACGGTGAGATTCTTTGTCGAAAATCAGCTTGGTCATACCGTCTGCGCAGTCGGAAGCGATAGCACGACCAGAAGCAGCCCACGGGAAGGTGGCGGTTTCATAGCTGATGCCTTTCTCTTTCGCTTCTTTCTCAGTCAGACCTACCCATGCAACTTCTGGTTCGGTATAGGCGATGGACGGGATAACTTTCGGATCGAAGTAGTGTTTCTTACCGGCGATAACTTCAGCGGCAACGTGACCTTCGTGAACACCTTTGTGTGCCAGCATCGGCTGACCGACGATATCGCCGATAGCAAAGATGTGCGGTACGTTGGTACGCAGCTGTTTGTCAACGCGGATGAAACCACGGTCGTCCACTTCCACGCCAGCTTTGCCTGCGTCGAGGTTTTTACCGTTCGGCACACGACCAATCGCTACCAGCACGGCGTCGTAACGCTGCGGTTCAGCGGGTGCTTTTTTGCCTTCCATCGTCACATAAATACCGTCTTCTTTCGCTTCAACGGCGGTAACTTTGGTTTCCAGCATCAGGTTGAATTTCTTGCTGATACGCTTGGTGAAGACTTTAACGATGTCTTTGTCAGCTGCCGGGATAACCTGGTCGAACATTTCAACCACGTCAATCTGTGAACCCAGCGCGTGGTATACGGTGCCCATTTCCAGACCGATGATACCGCCACCCATTACCAGCAGGCGTTCTGGTACTTCTTTCAGTTCCAGCGCGTCAGTGGAGTCCCAGATACGCGGATCTTCATGCGGAATAAACGGCAGTTGGATCGGGCGAGAACCCGCTGCAATGATCGCGTTGTCGAAGTTGATCACGGTTTTACCGTTCTCACCTTCAACTTCCAGGGTGTTAGCCCCGGTAAATTTACCCAGACCGTTGACCACTTTGACTTTGCGGCCTTTCGCCATACCAGCCAGACCACCGGTCAGCTGATTGATCACTTTCTCTTTCCAGGTACGAATCTTGTCAATATCGGTTTTCGGTTCGCCGAAGACGATACCGTGTTCAGCCAGCGCTTTGGCTTCTTCGATAACTTTTGCTACGTGCAGCAGTGCTTTAGAAGGGATACAGCCGACGTTCAGGCAAACACCGCCAAGGGTGTTGTAACGTTCTACGATTACGGTTTCCAGACCTAAATCAGCGCAACGGAAGGCAGCGGAGTAACCTGCGGGGCCTGCCCCAAGTACCACGACCTGAGTTTTGATTTCAGTACTCATCATGACCTCTATATATTTATCTCCGGCGGTCATACCCGTCGTCTTTCAGGCCGCAGCGGCGTTAGCTTCACGCCCTCACCCCAGTCACTTACTTATGTAAGCTCCTGGGGATTCTGGCGCTTGCTACCTTGCTGCACCCAGAAATCCATAGGGTATGTGAAGTAATACCCTAACCACCACCGGGTCGTTCTATCCGTCGGTATTTTACAAAATTGTTAACAATTTTTAAACAACAAACGGCAACCGATTTGTCTATTCGCTAATAACCTCAATACATTCATGAGATTACCAGAAAAAAGCCGGCCGTTGGGCCGGCTCTTTTACTTACATCACCAGACGGCGAATGTCAGACAGCGTGTTGTTAATGATGGTAATGAAACGGGCACCATCAGCACCGTCGATCACGCGGTGGTCGAAGGAGAGAGAAATCGGCAGCATCAGACGCGGCACGAACTCTTTACCATTCCACACCGGCTCCATCGCGGACTTGGAAACGCCGAGGATAGCCACTTCCGGCGCGTTCACAATCGGCGCGAAGTGGGTAGTACCCAGGCCGCCGATGCTGGAGATGGTGAAGCAACCGCCCTGCATTTCGCCCGCAGTCAGCTTACCGTCACGCGCTTTCTTAGAAATAGTCATCAGCTCGCGAGACAGCTCGATGATGCCTTTCTTGTTGACGTCTTTGAATACCGGAACAACCAGACCGTTCGGGGTATCCACCGCCACACCGATGTTGATGTATTTCTTCAGGGTCAGACGCTGACCGTCTTCCGACAACGAACTGTTGAAGCGAGGCATCTGCTCAAGAGCTGCAGCAACGGCTTTCATGATGAAGACAACCGGGGTGATCTTCACATCCAGCTTACGTTTCGCCGCTTCTTCGTTCTGCTGTTTACGGAACGCTTCCAGCTCGGTGATATCGGTTTTGTCGAAGTGAGTAACATGCGGGATCATCACCCAGTTACGGCTCAGGTTCGCACCAGAAATTTTCTGGATACGGCCCAGTTCCACTTCTTCGATTTCACCAAACTTGCTGAAGTCCACCTTCGGCCACGGCAGCATGCCTGGGATACCGCCGCCAGTCGCCGCCGGAGCTGCTTCTGCACGTTTGATAGCTTCTTTCACGTAAGCCTGAACGTCTTCGCGCAGGATACGACCTTTACGGCCAGTGCCCTTCACTTTCGCCAGGTTAACGCCAAACTCGCGTGCCAGACGGCGGATCAGCGGAGTCGCGTGAACGTAAGCGTCGTTTTCTGCAAATTCAGATTTGCCTTCCGCTTTCGCAGCCGGTGCTGCTGCCGGAGCTTCAGCTTTTGCTGCCGGAGCCGGCGCTGCCGCTTCCTGTTTCGCAGGAGCTGCCGCAGGCGCTGCGCCTTCAACTTCGAAGATCATAATCAGCGAGCCAGTTTTCACTTTATCGCCAACGTTGACTTTCAGTTCCTTCACGACGCCTGCAAACGGAGCCGGAACTTCCATAGAAGCTTTGTCGCCTTCTACGGTAATCAGTGACTGTTCAGCGGCAACTTTGTCGCCCACTTTCACCATCACTTCGGTCACTTCAACTTCGTCACCGCCGATATCCGGAACGTTAACTTCTTTCACGCCAGCCGCTGGTGCAGGGGCCAGATCG
>OBDA01000394.1_pt1 | contig 8142 bp, 7 predicted proteins | sample 1503151 | NCBI WGS metagenome assembly OBDA01 (sample SAMN01760947, study PRJEB22395) | human gut metagenome
GGCTCCCCTGTCATCTGAGCAACGACGCCAACTGCGCCGCGCTGGCGGAGACGGTGGCCGGCGGGGCCGTGGGCTGCCGGAACATGATACTCATCACCCTGGGCACCGGCGTAGGCGGCGGCATCGTGGCCGATGGCCAACTGCTGGAGGGCGTGGGCGGCACCGGCGCGGAGGTGGGCCACACCGTGCTGGTGCTGGACGGCGAGGACTGCACCTGCGGACGGAAGGGCTGCTGGGAGGCGTATGCCTCCGCCACAGCGCTGATACGGCAGGGAAAGCGGGCGGCCGCGGCGCAGCCGGAGTCCCTGCTGGCCGGATACGGTGAGGGGCTGACCGGGAAGGACGTATTTGACGCGGCGGCCGCCGGAGACGCGGCGGCACAGGCTGTGGTGGACCGCTACTGCGTGTACGTGGCGGCGGGCATCACGGACCTGGTGAACATTCTGGGGCCGGAAAAGGTGCTCATCGGCGGCGGCATCAGCCGCCAGGGCGAGAGGCTGCTGGCCCCCATACGGGCGTATGTGGCGGCCAACTGCTTCGGCGGGCACGACCGGACACCGCCGGTCATTGAATGTGCCCGGCTGGGCAATGAGGCGGGCATCATCGGCGCAGCGGCACTGTGAGTAAAAACGCACCTTGGGTCAGACCCGGGGTGCGTTTTTTATGCCGTTTATGGGGAATAATATTGCACATTCCGACAATATATGGTACAATATGTCGTACCACAACAAATTTGGAGGGGCAACATATGGAAATGCGCCGATACGTAAGGCACTCCCCTGCCTGGTGGATCGTGGGCGGCATACTGGCCCTGCTGACGGCGGGGTGTATCGTGCTGGGGCTGCTGGCGCAGCGGGACAGCGCAGCAGCGGAGGCCGTGCCCATCGGGGACGAGATCTATCTGGGCGACTACAACTACATCGACGTGCAGTACATGACCACCTGGGCCTATCGGGTGACGCTGGGCGACGGGCACAAGCTGGTCTTCTATCTGGCGGAGGACACGGAGGGATACGGCTATCTGGTGCAGCTGAGCGACGCGGAATACGCACGGTATGCGGACATTGTGGACTATACCTATGCTGACGACAGCGGTGACGGCGCAGTGCCGGACGATACGGCCGCGCCCTCGGAGCTGGCCGTCTATATCCCGCTGACGGAGACCACCGCGCCGGCACCGGTACGTCTGGTGGGCGTGATCTGTGAGACGCCGGAGGCATATATCGACGATATTGCCGCCGCCGTCGGCATGACCGCCGAGGACTTTGTGTACACCTACGGCGACTATTACATCGACAGCGAGCTGACACCGGACACGGGGAGCAGCTTTTGGTCCCTCATAGCCAGCTTCCTCGGGCTGGCCGCCTTTGTGCTGCTGGTAAGCGCCGCCTTGTACACCGCGCAACTGAACAGCACGCTGAAGCAGCTGAAAAAGGGAAAGCTGCTGGAGCGGGCGGAGAGCGAATTCCACTATCTGGAGGGTGACCGGCGCTCTGACGCGCTGGTGAGCACGGCGTTCCTGTACGGGCGGCGGCAGAACATCGTTCTGCCCCTGGCGGACGTGCTGTGGGTCTATCGTCACGACCTAAAGCTGCTGTGGGCAAAGCGCACCGTGGTGGAGCTGCTGACCTATGACGGGCGCAGCATCACGCTGCGGCAGCCGCCGGATGGCGGACGCTATCGTACAGGCGGTGTCCGCCCGGAACCCGGAGGCACTGGTAGGCCTGAACCGGGAAAATCAGCGGCTGTACAGCCAGCAGGTGCCCCACGCCAAGCGGAAACGGGTGTGGGCCACAGCCGCCGGCATCGGCGGCGGCGTGCTGGGCTATGCCATTGCCCGGGTACTGATACGCCTGCTGCTGTCGTAAACAGCGCAGCCCCGCCCTTCGGTCGAGGCTTTGTGCGGAAAAAGCACCCCCTGTCGGGGGTGCTTTTCTATTCAGTCGATGGTGCGGACGAAGTTCATGCCGCTTTTCTGCATATGTACGTCCAGGCGGACCCGGTCGCCGCGTATGTAGCTGCGGGTATACTCGTAGATACGGCCATCCTCCGTACGGGTGAGCCGCTGGTGGAAGAAGGCACAGCTGCCTGAGGGCACACCCAGCAGGGCGGCACAGCTGTCATCCAGAATAACGGCCTCATAGCTCTCGTCCGCAGCGAAGGGGACGATGCCCACATGGTAGAGCAGGCTGTAAAAGCTGTGGGTCTGGAGCATATCGCGGGTCAGATTGGGGTAGATGTACTGCGGGTAGTAGCTGGTCTCCAGGATCAGAGGCTCGCCGTCCACGTTGCGGACACGGGTGAAGCAGTAGACCGGCGTTCCCTCCCGCAGCTCCATCTTCTCGCAGACGGTGGGCTTGGGGACCTCCACAGCGAAGTCCACCAGCGTAGATGAGGGGACCTTGCCCATAGAGGAGACCTCGGTGGTGAAGGAATAGCGGACACCCCGGCGGTTGGTGGCGGGGTCGGCCACGAAGGTGCCGCGGCCGCGCTTGCGGACCACCAGGCCCTCGTCCTCCAGCTCTCCGATGGCCTGACGGACGGTGTTGCGGCTGATGCTCAGGCAGCGGCAGAGCTCGGCCTCGCTGGGGAGCAGGGCGCCCACCGGCAGGGCGCCGGTGGAGATACTGCGCTTGATGATGCCCACCAGTTGGGCGTAGAGGGGGATATCGCTGTCCAGCGACAGCGTAGTATGCAGAATGGAGTTCTGTTCCATGGCGGGGTTCCTTTCCCTTGCGTTACCCTTAGGTAAGTTGTACCTATTGTACCATACAATCCGGTGGAATGGTAGGGGGTAAATGAAAAATATTTGTCACGCTGTCGATTTTCTTTCAAAAACCGCCGGAAGCGCTTTCCCCCTCTGTACAGGCGGCGCGCAGCGTCTCTGTATGCAGACAGCGCCGCGTGACGCGGCGCTGTCTGCGGAACAAAAAGAAGGAAAACCTTTCGGTAGTAAGCGATTTACTTGTGGTCCACGCTGTACATATGCTCGATGAGGCAGAGGACCTTGTCGGAGTAGCCCATCTCGTTGTCGTACCAGCTGACGACCTTGACAAAGGTATCGGTCAGTGCGATGCCGGCCTTGGCGTCGAAGATGGAGGTATGGGTGTCGCCCAGGAAGTCGGAGGAAACAACGTCCTCATCGGTGTAGGCCAGAATGCCCTTCAGCTCGTTCTCGCTGGCCTTCTTCATGGCGGCGCAGATATCCTCATACTTGGCGGGCTTGGCCAGGTTGACGGTCAGGTCCACCACGGAGACATCCAGGGTGGGAACGCGCATGGACATACCGGTCAGCTTGCCGTTCAGGCTGGGGATGACCTTGCCCACGGCCTTGGCAGCGCCGGTGGAGCTGGGGATAATGTTGCCGGAGGCAGCACGGCCGCCGCGCCAATCCTTCAGGGAGACGCCGTCAACGGTCTTCTGGGTGGCGGTGGTGGAGTGCACGGTGGTCATCAGGCCGTCGGTGATACCGAAATTATCGTGCAGGACCTTGGCGATGGGGGCCAGGCAGTTGGTGGTGCAGCTGGCGTTGGAGACAAACTGCATATCGCTGGTGTATTTGTCCAGGTTGACGCCGCAGACGAACATGGGGGTGTCGTCCTTGGAGGGGGCGGACATGACCACGTGCTTGGCACCCGCGGCGATGTGGCCGGCGGCCTTCTCCTTGGTCAGGAACAGGCCGGTGGACTCGATAACGTACTCGGCGCCGACCTTGGCCCAGGGCAGGTTGGCGGGGTCACGCTCAGCAAACACGGGGATGGCCTTGCCGTTGACAACGATGTTGTTGCCCTCGGAGGAAACTTCACCCTTGAACTTGCCATGCATGGTGTCAAACTTCAGCATATAGGCCAGGTAATCGGCGGGGCACAGGTCGTTAACGCCCACGATCTCGATGTTGGGGTGATCCATGCAGCAGCGCATGACCATACGGCCGATACGGCCAAAACCATTGATACCGACTTTAATGCTCATAAAACATCTTCCTCTCTGATGGAATATCCTAAATGTATGGTATGTTTAGAATTATATGCAGTTATTCCGCAAAATGCAAGCCTTTTTTGAAACTTTTTTTCGTTTCGCGGAAATTTGATAAAAATCTTGTATTCTTGCACCGCATTTGATATGATGTGAACAAGCTGACAGAAGTTGGCACGGTTGATGGCGCCGGGAAACTGGTATGCTGACAACAGAAGGAGGCTGGTCTCATGGAACAGGCACAGCAGGAAAAGGTATACATGGAGCGGCTGCCGCTGGTGGCGATGCAGATACGGTCCGCACTGGGCAATATCTACTATGGGATGCAGAAGCTGGCCCCCGCCGATGAACGGGACGAGGATCCGATACTTGACGCGAACGCCGCCATGCTCTACCATGGCTATTTCCGGCTGCTGCGGCTGGCAAAGAACCTGGAGTCCGCCTCTATGCTGAACCGCAAGGAGCTGCTGCCCACCGAAAACACGGACCTGAAGGTGTGGCTGGACGAGATCATCCGGGAGGCGGAGGTCCCCTTCGAGCTGAAGGGCGTGCAGCTGGAGATGGTGTGCGAGGAACGCTACGCCATCACCGCTGTCAACGAGCCGTGGCTGAGCCAGGCCCTGTGGCAGCTGCTGTCCAACGCGCTGAAGGCCTGCTCCGCCGGTGGAAAGGTGACGGTGACGCTGGCCGTGCAGAAGCCCCATGTGCTCATCAAGGTGAAGGATACCGGCTGCGGCATTCCTGCCGACCGGCAGGAAATGCTGTTTCGCTGGCATATGCGGCCCATGACCCTGGACTATGTCGCCGGCGGCGTGGGGCTGGGACTGCCCCTGGCACATCAGATCGCGCGGCTGCACGGCGGGCAGCTGCTGCTGAACAGCCGGGAGGGCCAGGGCACCACTGCCACCATCGCGCTGCCGATGGTACGGGCTTTGGGGACGCTGGGCGAGAACATCGAGGACTATACCGGCGGCTTCCAGCGGGTACTGCTGGAGCTGGCGGACGCGCTGCCCGACGAGGCATTCCTGGCAAAGCATCTGGACGAATAAAAACACGCTGTCGGGCGGAGGGCCGCCGCGGCACGGCAGGGACGCGCCCCTGCCTGCTATGGCGCTCTTCGCCCGATAGCTTTCCACATTTTCCCGAAAGTATGCGCCGCCGCTGAATGGCGGCGCATACGCCCCATGCGGGCGCGGGAGACATAGACTACGGAGAACGATCGTATGCGCAAGAAAAAGGTTCTGGTGGCCATGTCCGGCGGCGTGGACAGCTCCGCTGCGGCGGCACTGCTGGTGCAGCAGGGCTACGACTGTGACGGCGCCATGCTGAAGCTGGCCCCTAACGAGGACAGCCGCTGCTGCTCTGCCGACGATGCCGAGGACGCACGGCAGGCGGCCACACGGCTAGGGATGCGGTTCTATGTATTCAACGAGACAGACCGCTTCCGCCGGTGCGTAATGGACAGGTTTACGGCGGAATACGCGGCCGGACGGACGCCCAATCCGTGCATCGACTGTAACCGGGAGCTGAAATTCGGCGCCCTGCTGGACCGGGCACTGACGCTTGGCTACGACTATATCGCCACGGGGCACTACGCCCGGGTGGCCTATGACGCGGAAAGCGGCAGATACCGCCTGCTGCGGGGTGCGGAACGGCGGAAGGACCAGAGCTATGTGCTGTATCAGCTGACGCAGCACCAGCTGGCCCATCTGCTGCTGCCGGTGGGAGACTATGACAAGCCGGCTATCCGTGACAAGGCCCGGGCGGCGGGGCTGGACAACGCCGACAAGGGCGACAGCCAGGACATCTGCTTCGTGCCGGACGGGGACTATGTGACCTTTCTGCAGCGGCAGGGGCTGACACTGACGCCGGGAGCCTTCCTGGACGAAGCGGGCCGCGTGCTGGGACGGCACCGGGGCCTGCCCTGCTATACCATCGGCCAGGGAAAGGGCCTTGGCGTGGCGGTGGGGCGGCACGTATATGTGCTGGAGAAGGATCAGGTGCACAACGCCATCGTGCTGGGAGACGATTCGGCGCTGTATGCCTCCTCCCTGCTGGCTTCCCACGTAAACTGGATCAGCGGCCAGATACCGGCGGCGCCGGTGCGGTGCGCCGCCAAGACGCGATACAGCCAGGTGGAGACCCCCTGCATCGCCTATCCCCTGCCGGGCGACGAACTGCGGGTGGTGTTCGATCAGCCCCAGCGGGCCATCACTGCCGGGCAGGCGGTGGTGCTGTATGACGGCGAGGAGGTGCTGGGCGGCGGCACCATCGAAAAAAGCGAATAAAAACCTCCCCGGCGCATAGTGCCGGGGAGGTTTTTATTCGCTTAGATTTATCAGAAATGCGTCTCCACGAACTTGTTGAACTTGGCCACATCCATCTCGTCCTTATAGGTATTCTTGAAGCGCTTGACCGTTTCACTGTTGTACTGGACGATGGCGCGGTACTTCAGTAGGCCTACCACCAGACCCACACCGCCGCAGATATAGCCCCAGGGGGAGGCCTTGGTGCAGGTAAACGCCAGCACCGCCAGCATGATCAGCGAGATCACCACGCCGGCGATCTGCTTCTTAGGGTGGATGCGGTCCACGTCCTCCTGCTTGACGACGCCCTCCTGGACCATGGCCTTAGCAAACTGCTTCTGTACGCCAAACAGGCTGGCCGCCTGCAGCATCATGGGCGCCACCACAAAAAAGGCAAAAAACGTGTCCACGACGCCGATGATCAAAATCCCGAAATCTCCCATTTCTTACTCCTCCTGTTGATGTTTGAATAGGAGCCGCATATCGCTCCGTGATGTGGCGTACAGCATATGGCTGTAGCACAGCGAGAATTCCACGATATCGCCCACTTGCAGACGGCGGGGGCAGTCCTCCACGTCCACGATGCAGTGGTCGGAGGATCCGCCGATGACTGTCAGCCCCGGTTCGCGGGGGAGCAGGCTCTCCAGGTCGCCCACATCGGCCCGGCCCAGGGCCAGGAGGGCGCGGCGGCGGACACCACGGTCCACATAGGTAGGCTTGCGGCCGAAGGCATCGATGGCCAGCTCGCCGATGGGATAGGTGGGCTTGTCCTTGACCTCCACCACCTCAGCCCGAAGGGTAAATGTGTCCATGCGGAGGTAATCCATATCACGGATACCCCAGTCCACCTGCAAATCCTTGCCCAGCAGGATGCCCTCACCGATTCGGAGGTGGTTGATACCGGCGGGCATGGTGCCCCAATGGACCAGCGTAAAGGAGCTGGTAGCGCCGCCGGAGACGACCTCCAGCGATCGGCCGATACGCGCCTCCACCCGGTGAGCCAAAGCGACCAGCTCGTTCATCTTGTCCGGGGTGGGCTTAGTGGAGCCGTAGCAGGACAGGTTAACACCGATACCGGCCAAGTGTACATGGGGCAGGTCCTGCTCCACCCGCTGGCAGACGTCCACCAGCTCATCCTTGTCCCAGAAGCCCTCACGCAGGTCGCCCAAGTCGGCCATCACGATGACGCGGTGGGTCCTGTTCTGGCGGAGACACTCCTCCTCCAGCGCCATCAGGGTGGCCCACTCGCTCTGCAGGGATGTATCGCACAAAGCGACCACGTCCGGCAGCTCCGACAGGCCGGGGATGCGGATCAGGAGCCAGGGGCCGGGCACACCGGCGGCACGGCATTTGGCCACCTGCTCCAGGCGGCTGGTGCCCAACTCTGCGGCACCGGCAGCATGCAGCGTCCGGGCGATCTCCGGCAGGCCATCCGCACCCTTGATAACGCCGCAGACACAGATACCCGCGGCATTGCAGCGGGAGATCACCGCCCGGGCATTGCTTTGCAGCAGAGAAAGATCGATCTCTAATTGGGGATATTGCCGCACAGCGACACCTCCTATGTACTCAATAAGGACATTGTACCACATTCGTTGCGGTTTGTCACATCTTTTCGCAAAATTCCCGCGGCGGACAGCTTTTGCTGTCCCGCCGCCGATGCGAGGTACCCTCCCCTGCCCTGCACGCAAAAAAGAGACCGCTGAAGCGGTCTCTTTTTTTGCTGGAGTATGTACTTACTTGGCAAGAGCCTTGTTGGCTTCGGCCATTTCGGCGAAGATGCCGGCGTGCTTCTTGGCAACGATGGCGCGGATGACCAACAGCGTACCGACCATCAGCACCACAGCGATCAGCAGGTTGA